>Ga0228536_1000475_pt1 | contig 73839 bp, 60 predicted proteins | sample SJ1Smetagenome_FD_168611 | JGI IMG/M metagenome (GOLD analysis project Ga0228536, IMG submission 168611) | Enriched culture of PCE-dechlorinating microbial communities from Ithaca, New York, USA - SJ1.S | ecosystem: Engineered > Modeled > Simulated communities (microbial... > Unclassified...
TAGAGTTAAAAGGATCCAACCTAAGAAAAAAAATGTAATTTTGTCAGATTCCTTCGTTCTTTAAAATAAAACCATCAAGAGGGGTCAATATCACCGGAACGAGGGGTCAACATCACCGGAATATCCACACTCACTCCATTTTTCTGTTTGGTGTAGGTTATGTGGGGTATAAACAGAAATTTTCTATTCAGCATTTCATACAAGAGGTCAAAACGAACGACCAAAAAATAGAGCAAAAAACAAGGAAAATTGTTCCCGAATTGTCGGTCAAAGAACGATCCAGATTAAACAAAGGGTTGCAAAAACTTTTGGAGGAGAAGCAAATATACAATAATCCCGACCTGCGTCTTTCCGACGTAGCTCTTATGCTGGGCACCAACCGATCGTACCTTTCCCGGCTGATCAACGATGAAATGGGTACCACTTTTTGCGAACTGATAAATGATTACCGCGTAAAAAATGCTAAATTATTGATAGAAAATTCGGGCGAAGAAATTTCTCTGGAAGACATTACGAGTATGTCGGGTTTCAACGGCACAAGTTCTTTCTACCGTATTTTTAAGGAAAAAACAGGCCTCACGCCGGGAAAATACCGACAACATTGCTTAAATCAAAAAACAAAAACTATTTTCATTGATGATTAGCTTCGGGTTTATTACAAAAAAAACCGATTGAGTATTTCATCAATCGGTTGGTACAGTTCTCATTTGTTTTTTCCTTTCGATTTTTCTTGTTGTCGAAAGCGGGCAACTTCCTGTTGTATAAATGTTTTTTCGGCTTGTTGTGCTTTAAAAAGTTTTTCGGGCGAGAGTACCTTGTCAAATTTAGCTGAATATTCTTTTTCAAGCTCTGCCTCTTTCATTTTAAGTTCCACATCGTTTTCGATGATTTGACGATATTCTTCGTCACTCATTTTCTGGTTGTTTTTACGTGCTTTTTCCAATTTTTGGCGGTATTGTCGGTTTAACTCGAATTTTTTCTGGTTTAGTTCGCTGTTTAACGGAAAATATCGTTGAGCTTCTTCGTCAGTAAGTGCTGCTTTTTCTTTCACGTAAGCTTGCTTTCTTTTTTCGAAATCCTCAACGTTCATTTTTCGATCTTGAGCTCGAAGAGAAAATGAAAAAATACTCAACGTGATAGCCGAAAGTAAAAATATAATTGTCTTTTTCATATCGCTGAAAATCGTTTTTTTAATGTTTCGTTACATATTTGTAGCGGTGGACATCTCCTCGTAGATGTAATCGTAATAGTTATCTTCCACAAGTTGATCTTCGAGGTATTGGTAAAATTCGTCTTCACTGACGCTCGCATTCGACCAGTATTGGTTGGCTTCCGGCGCAATGAGAGGTTCCTGAATTGCGGCTGACGGAGTTTGTTGTGTTCCCGTTCTTGTGGTGAGAAACTGGATAGTGAAATAGAGCCCTAAAAACATGGCAGCCATATAAACCCACGGTTTCGCCTTGTCCCAAAGCGAAACTGTTCGTGGAACAAAAAAGTCCTTTTCGGGCAAGCGATTCATTATTTCTTGATTGAAGTGTTCAAAATAATTTTCGGGTACTCTAAAAGGATTCTCTTTCCTAATTTCTTCTAATTTTTTGCTGTTTGTTTTCATTCCTACTCCTTTTTCTCAATCCTTATGGATAGACTGCATTTGCAGTGAATGGTTTAATCTGTTTGGTCGAAAAAATTTTCTATTTTTTTAACTGCATGATGATAGGATGCTTTGAGTGCTCCAACCGATGTCCCCAGAATTTCGGACATTTCTTCGTATTTCATTTCGTCGAAATATTTCATCTGAAATACGAGCCGTTGTTTTTCGGGAAGAGTGAGAACGGCTTTTTGCAAAAGTTTTTGTGTTTCGTCGCCATCGAAATATTGGTCTCCTTCGAGTTGATTTATCAAAAACGAATCGTCTTCGTCAATCGAAATATTGTTTTGCGCCCGCATTTTGTTGATGAAGGTGATGCTTTCGTTAATGGCTATTCGGTAAAGCCAGGTTGACAACTTGGCTTCGCCTCTGAAATTGTCGATACTCGACCAAGCTTTTATGAAAACTTCCTGAAGAATGTCGTTAGCATCGTCGTGCGAGAGAACCATTTTGCGTATTTGCCAATATAGTTGCTCGCTGTACTCGGACACGAGTTTGGCAAACCCTTCACGTATTGTGTCGGGTTCGCGTAGCAGGCTGAGTAATTCTTCGTCGGAATATAGTTTTTTCCCCATCTTTAATTGCAATTACCTACAAAGATAATTCATTTTTGTTTTATGGCTCTTTTTTTTGTGGAGCATCACCTCCTTCGAACCATTGTTTGAATTTTTCGGCTTCCGTTTGATTGTTGTTCCACCATTCGAGCGATTCGGGTATATGAGAGACACTGATGTAGCGACAAAAAGTAAGGTAATAATCCGATTTAAGTATTTCGACAAAAAAAGGCACATAGAAATTCCAAAAGACATTTTGCTCGGTATTTCTTCTGCTTTCCTGATCCAATATGTTGAGAATGGACTTGTTTACTTCGGCAAATGTCATAAAAATGTCGGGTTCCGGCGATATTTTGTTTAAGGAATCGATAGTTGAAGTGATGGCATGGTAAACCAAATTTCTATTTAACCCCTGTTCAATAGAGAGCGGCGGGATGTTGCCGGAGGATATGTTTTGCGATTTATTTCGGTAGAGTTGTTGCTGAATGAAGGATCGTTCGACGGGTGTGTCGGTTGTGGAAGTTATGAGCATAGTTTGAAGCAATTCTTGAAACGCATTTTTTGATCGCGGACTATCCGGCTCGAGTAACAAAAACATTTGCGTGGCAAGAATGCTTTGTACCCACAATCCGCTGTCTTTAAGGGCATAAGCATATAATAGAAACGGACTGCCGGCACTTTTGTTGTAATCGATAGATTTTTTGACATGCGTGAGGGTATTTTCGAGATCATTTTTTTTGTAGTAGTTGATAGCCAAATTGAAGTGCAGCAAATAATCGTCCCCATTCTTTGCTAAACCCTCTTTGAGCCACTCTATCGCTTTATCCACATCTCCCATCTCGGCCAGGGCCTCACTTTTAACACAATAAGCTCCTACCGAAAGCGATTTGTCGTTGGAATTTATAACGATACTGCTATATTTGGAAGCATCCTTATACTTTTTCAGTTTGAGGTACGACAAAGCCATTTCGTAAGTGGCAATAGTTGATTTCGGATTGATTTTTAAAGCTTCACTATACTTTTTGATAGCATCTTGATACTGTCCCTTGTCATGAAGTTCAATGCCCTCTTCGATGAGTGTTTGCTCGCTTTTTTGTGCGAATGCCGAATTCAACAGAAGGGAAAATAAAAGGAATACAATCGTCGTCTTCTTCATTTTTTTGTTTTTACGCCGATAAAAATAGAAATAAAAAAAATATTTCGGCTTATATGAATCTAAAACAAAACATTTTTGTAACAAATCTAAACAGATGAATGTCTATCTAAATAACTTTTCACAAAATTATCCCTGAATTTTGTATTTTTGCCAGCAAAATCATCTACATTATGAAATACGTGCAAGTTTTTATTCGTTGTATTCCGGATAATGACATGGTGAAAGACGTTCTGGCTTATAGATTGTCAGAAATTGGATACGATAGTTTTATCCCTGCAGAAAACGGCCTGGAAGCCTATATTCCGATATCTCTCTTCAGTGATGACAAGTTGAAAAATGTTATTTCGAATTTCGATTTAGATGGAGAATTCGAATATTCGGTAGTCGAAATGGAAGATAGGGATTGGAACGAAGAATGGGAGAAAAACTACTTTGAGCCAATCGTTATCGATAACCGTTGTCTGATACAAAGCTCATTTCACCAACCCAAAGGAATATACGAATATCGTATTCTCATCGATCCGAAAATGGCGTTTGGTACCGGTCACCACCAAACCACCGGCCTCATCCTGCGTCAGATCCTGGATATGAACCTTGAGAACAAATCGGTGCTTGACATGGGTTGTGGTACTGCCGTTTTGGCAATTCTTGCCGCTTGTCGCAATGCCAACCCGGTTGTGGCAATCGATATCGACGAGTGGGCTTTTAACAATGCTTTGGAAAATGTCAAGCTCAACAATGTGCCCAATATTCGAGTTGAACTCGGAGGAGCAGAGCTATTGGGCAAAGAAACATTCGACGTCATTTTTGCCAACATCAATCGAAATGTTCTTTTGCAGGATATTCCGATCTATTCGAGTGTGTTGAATGATGGGGGCGTAATTGTTATGAGCGGATTTTATACTGACGATATTCCTGCTATTCGCAGTCGTTGCGAAGAGTATGGTCTGCATTTTTCTCATTTTGCCGAAGACACTCATTGGGCATCGGTTGTCTGCATAAAATAAAGAAATTTTTCCGTAATTATTTCACTTTTTTTGCTTAATAGCAAGATAACTCTTACTTTTGTCGGCTGAAATACGTCGCGTGCGGTAGTACTTGTTTTAGGTTTACAGCCGTACTCATTATCGAAAAAAAATCTTATTTTAGAAATTATGCAATGGTTGATCGATTTATTTGCAGGAACAGGTATTGCGCATTCTGTACTTGTTTTTGCTTTGGTAATTTCCATTGGGATCATGCTCGGGAAAGTGAAAATTTTCGGCATTTCGCTCGGAACGACTTGGATTTTATTCACAGGAATCTTTTTTGGCCATTTCGGATTGCAAATAGAAGAGCCCGTGCTTCATTTTATGAAAGAGTTTGGATTGATTCTTTTTGTCTATTCCATCGGTATGCAAGTAGGACCGAGCTTTTTTTCATCTTTCAAACAAGGCGGTATCACTCTTAATTTGCTTGCCGCATCTATCGTGCTGATAGGAGCTGTTACTGCTTTTGTACTTCATCTGGTGACAGGAACTCCCATTTCGACGATGGTCGGTATCATGTCGGGCGCTGTAACCAATACTCCGGGGCTCGGTGCTGCGCAACAAACCTATTTTGATATCACGGGAACCAACGACCCATCTATCGCAATGGGATATGCGGTTGCCTATCCGCTGGGAGTTGTAGGTATAATACTCACAATCATACTGATAAGAGTTATTTTTAAAGTAAATTTTGAACATGAAAATAAATCTTTTCAAAGTTCTGATAATTCGAAACTCAACGAAGCTCAAATGTTTTCGTTGCAGGTATTAAACCCCGCAATTTTTGGGAAAAGCATCGAAGATATTAATAAGTTGATTGAAAAAAAATTTGTCGTTTCCCGTGTATTGCATGCCCAAACCGGCAAGCTCGTTGTCCCTCAACCCGAAACCGTCTTGTGTGAAAATGACAAATTATTGGTAGTTTCTAATTTGAAAAATATCGATACCATTGAGGCTCTGATAGGAAAAAGAATAGATATGGATCGTTCCGACTGGGACAAACTTGATTCGCAGTTGGTTTCACGTCGTATCAGCATAACAAAATCGGAAATCAACGGGAGGACAATTGGCAGCTTGAGATTGAGATCGTTGTATGGCGTGAATATCACGCGTGTGAATAGGGCCGGAATCGATTTGATTGCGGACGCAAGATTGCCCTTACAATTAGGTGACCGAGTAACGGTGGTTGGTTCGGAAGAGGCTATTGCGAATGTTGAAAAAGTTTTGGGCAATTCGCTCAAACGTCTTCGTGAACCCAATCTGATCAGCATTTTTATCGGAATAGCTTTGGGCGTTTTGTTGGGGAGCGTCCCTTTTATGTTTCCCGGAATTCCTCAACCTGTCAAGCTCGGGCTTGCAGGAGGTCCGTTGATTGTTGCAATTTTGATTAGTAAATTCGGCCCGAAATACAAATTGGTTACTTACACCACCATGAGTGCAAATCTGATGCTGCGCGAAATTGGAATTGCTTTGTTTCTTGCATGCGTCGGTTTGGGAGCCGGAGAAGGGTTTGTCGATACGGTAGTTAATGGTGGTTATCGTTGGATTGGATATGGTATGATTATTACTGTGGTTCCACTTCTGATTGTTGGTATAATCGCAAGAAAAGTTTTCAAAATCAACTATTTCACGCTGATGGGATTAATCGCCGGAAGCATGACCGATCCACCCGCATTGTCTTTCGCCAATCAAACGGCAGGAAATGATATTCCCGCTGTAGGCTATGCTACGGTATATCCATTGACAATGTTTTTAAGGGTAATTACTGCTCAACTAATGCTTTTATTATTCTTGTCCTAACGATTACAAATTTTGCAATCGTTTGCATAAATTTAAAAGTTAACTGCTGTCTTATAACGAAGTTATCGGACAGAAAATTATGTAGTTTTGCCCAATTTAATCTCGTAGATAATCCGGAAAATGTTTAGTGCCGCGATTAGACAGTATCATTTATCTAATATTTAATCGAATGACGTGGTTAACTTTTCAGATTGAGTATGGCACGACTTGGGGACAGCAAGTGTGTATTTGCGGTTCAACTCCAGAGCTTGGAAATTTCGATGAACGAAAGGCTTTGGAATTGATCCCTGTCGAAGGTAACATTTGGACTTCAACATTGTGCGTTTCCGACATTTCATCCATCGAATATTATTATTTCATCAGAGAAGGAAAGACCTCTGTGAGACACGAGTGGGGACTACCTCGATGTGTACATTTGGCTCCGAACCTGAGTTTTGATATTGTAGATCATTGGAGAGACGTGCCTTATCATCAATATCTTTATTCGTCGGTTTTTACCGAAAGTGTTTTTTTTCGTACCAAACAAACGTTTATTCCTCAAATTTCTACCGAAAGTGTTTTATTAAATGTAGTTTGTCCGTATGTCGAAAAAAATCAGCTGTTGGTGATTTCGGGCGAAGGCGAAACGTTGGGTAATTGGGATTTGAAAAAATCTGTTCCTTTCACTTTTGTGGGCGACGGACAATGGCAATTGCTGTTGAATGCGGCAGGGCTTAAGAATTCTCAAGAATATAAATTTGTGATTGTTCGCCAATCGGACAATGAGGTTGTAAAATGGGAAGACGGAGAGAATCGAAAATTCCCTTCAGATTTGTCTTTTAAAGAAGTATATGTCGAAAACTCCATTGCGTTCAGGTATTCGTTTTACAATTACAAAGGAACGGGAGTTGCCATTCCGGTGTTCTCCCTTCGTTCGAACGATAGTTTCGGAATAGGAGATTTTCTCGACCTGAAAAAAATGATTGACTGGGCTGCAATGACGGGAATGCACATTATTCAGATTTTGCCGATTAATGACACCACCGCAACCAAAACATGGAGAGATTCTTATCCATATAGTGCCATATCTGTTCATGCACTGCATCCCCTCTACCTCGGAATGAAGGAACATCCGCTTCGCGACAAATCTGAAAATGAGAGTTACCTACGAGAGGCAAAAGTTTTAAATGGATTAGATAGAGTGGATTACGAAGCAGTTTTAAACTTAAAGTTTAGATACTACCGGGAGTTATTCGCTCAAGAATTCCAAAAAATATCCGTCTCGAACGAATACGGAAAATTTTACGAAAACAACAAAGAATGGCTTTTCGCATACAGTTGTTATTGTTATCTGAGAGATAAATATCATACTGTCCGTTTTGCCGAATGGGGGAGTTTTGCGGAATATGACCCAAACAATTTACAACTGCTCCTCGATTCGGATTTGGAGGCGAAAAATGAATTCGATTTCAATAATTTCATTCAATTTTTGCTTCATCGGCAACTTACGCAAGTCAAAGAATATGCACATTTGAAAGGCGTTGCGTTGAAAGGCGATATCCCGATCGGAATCAATCGCAACAGTGTGGATGCGTGGACCAATGCTCGTCTGTTCAATATGGATACACAAACGGGTGCTCCTCCCGACGATTTTGCCGTCGAGGGACAGAATTGGGGATTCCCCACCTACAATTGGCGAGAGATGGAAGAAGAACATTTCGATTGGTGGAAAAAACGTTTTATCAAGATGTCTGACTATTTCGATGCATATCGAATCGATCACATATTAGGCTTCTTCCGAATTTGGGAAATTCCTATCGATGCAGTCAACGGATTGCTTGGCCATTTCAGCCCGGCACTACCTTATTATCCCGAAGAAATTAGGCGTGCAGGAATTCCTTTCGACGAAGACAGGATGACTAAACCCTTCATTCGTGAAGAGTTTCTCTCCGATTTTTTCGGAGAATTCGCCGAAGAAGTGAAAATGAATTATCTGCAAGCAGTAGGTGAGGGTAGTTTTAGGCTCCGTGAGGAGTGTAATTCTCAGTTGAAAATAAAAAATCTTTTTCCCAATGTCGATACCACCAAAAACAAACGCATTCGCGACGGGTTGATGGCCTTGTGTGCCGAAGTGTTGTTTGTGAGAGACAGAATAGAATTCAACAAATTTCATCCGCGCATCACGGCGCAATACACTTATTCGTTCCGTTATTTGGACGATAATACAAAAAATGCCTTCAACCGCTTGTATGACGATTTTTTTTATCGCCGCCACAATTATTTTTGGCGTGAACAGGCGATGAAAAAATTGCCCGAACTCATTTCCTCCACTTCCATGCTGGCATGTGGGGAAGATTTGGGAATGGTTCCGGATTGTGTGCCTTCGGTGATGAATGAATTGAAGATTTTGAGTTTGGAAATTCAGCGAATGCCAAAAAATCCGCATGTTCGGTTTTCAGATTTGGCTCAATTGCCTTATTTGTCGGTATGCACAACATCTACTCATGATATGTCGCCAATTCGAGCCTGGTGGAAAGAAAACAGGGAGGTTACACAGACCTATTTCAACTCTGTGCTTCATCTTCAAGGTCCGGCTCCCGAAGAATGTACTCCCGATTTGTGCAAAATGATTTTGCAGAAACACCTCGATTCTACTGCAATGTGGGTAATTCTTCCCTGGCAGGATTGGATGTCGATTGACGAAGCATTACGCAATCCGAATGATCAAGCCGAGCGAATCAATGTTCCTGCAAACCCCGATCATTATTGGTGTTACAAAATGCACCTCTCGCTCGAAAAACTACTTCAAGCGGATTCGTTAAACTCCGAAATCCGGAAAATGAGTACTCGCAACAGATAAAATCGTTGACGAATTTTTTTATAAACGGATTCCTTGATTATAAAGGTTTCCGTTTTTGTTTTTATTCATTAACTTTGTGCCATATACAAATCATTAAGCCAACATTCTGTACTCGATGAAAACTCTGAAAGTGCCCAATCAACACATTGCCGATCAAAATAATGTTTTCGACCGAATAAAATATCTTAACGAAGTAGGCGTCGAAGCACACATTGACAACGTCAATTGGAGAGAAGATTTCCCCAAGTTTCTCCAAGCAACGGTACATGCAGCCCATGATGGAGAGCGATTGTTTTTGCTTTATAATGTTTTTGGAGAAAAGCTGCGAACAGTTTGTACACATGATTTTGATCCTGTATGGCAGGATAGTTGTGTAGAATTTTTCGTACAGCGAGATAACGAATCAACTTTATATTGCAATTTCGAATGCAATGCCAATGGCGTTTTGTTGGCATCGCTCCATCAAAGTCGTGAAGAATCGATCAAATTTTCGACCGACGAAATGGCATCGGTTTTTCGTCATGCAAGCGTTATTCATCGCTACGAAAAAAATGGGAATCAGGTAAGCGACTGGTCACTGTATCTCGAAATTCCGAAAAATCTATTGCGTTTTGCGCCTAAAGAATCTCTTTCACAAAAAATATTAAGAGCCAACTTTTATAAATGTGGCGACTTAACTAATGAGCCGCATTTTTTGACATGGAGCCCTATTTCTACTCCAAAGCCAAACTTCCATGTCCCCCAATTTTTCGGACAACTCGAAATGGAATGAGAAAACCACATTAAATAACAACTAAAAAATATTGTAATTTTATGCCAAACGTTCAAAAACTGAAGAACATTGTTTCATATTTCGTACCTCTTTCGGAAAATATCGAAATAAAACCTCTCGGTGCCGGCCACATCAACGATTCATTTAAGGTGACAAACGGCAATAACGAGTATGTGCTGCAACGCATCAATCATTCCATTTTTAAAGATGTTCCCGCATTGCAGAGCAATATTTTGCGTGTGACCATGCACATTCGCCAAAAATTGATCGAACGTGGCGAAACGGATATCGATCGCAAAGTGTTGACTCTTGTTCCGACACTTGAAGGGAAATTATATTTTGAAGATGCAGATGGCAATTTTTGGAGAATGACGATTTTTATTCGCGATAGCAAAAGCTACGACGAAATCAATCCCGGCTTAGCCTATAGAGCCGGAATCGCTTTTGGCGATTTTCAATTGATGTTATCCGATCTTCCGGGAGATCCGTTGCATGAAACTATTCCTGATTTTCATAATATGGAATTTCGCCTCGAAGAGTTTCGACAAGCAGTCAATCGCGACAGAGTGGGACGCGTGATGGAAGTGGACGATCTGATTAAAGAAATTGAAAGTCGGGCTTATGAAATGTGCTTGCCCGAACGTCTTCATCGCGAAGGAAAACTTCCGAAACGAATAAATCATTCCGACACAAAGGTCAATAATATTTTGTTCGACAACGACGGTCAGGTATTATGCGTGGTTGATCTGGATACGGTAATGCCCGGATATGTTCTCTCCGATTTTGGCGATTTTATTCGCACAGGAGCTAATACCGGTGCCGAAGACGATAAAAATCTCGACAAAGTGGGCGTGAATCTCGAAATTTTCGAAAATTACGCCAAAGGCTATCTGAAAAATGCCATTTCGTTCCTTACAGATATCGAAATCGATAACCTTGCTTTCGGCGCTAAACTGCTCACCTACATGCAAATCGTTCGTTTCCTTACCGATTATCTCAACGGCGATACCTATTATAAAATTGAATATGGCAATCACAATTTAATTCGAACCAAAGCACAATTTCGTTTGCTCGAAAGTCTCGAAGAAAATTTCGACAGGATGCAGCAGATCGTCCTCCGGGCTGCCGAAGAATACAAGGTTTAAACGTTTTGGGGCAAGGTAAAATAAAATAGTGCAGATATAAACGGTGTGAAGAAAAAAATTATTATCTTTGCACCGCTTTATTTTGAGAAAAAAAGGTGACTAAATTCAGCTTATATAATATTCCCCTTAAAAATCTTTCTGCAGGGACTCATAATTATGAGTATCAGTTGGATAGAAAATATTTCGAAGCCATTGACGGCGACGAGGTAAAAAAAGGAAACGTGAAAGTAGAACTCTCTGTCAAGAGAGTGTCTTCCACGTTCGATTTCAAATTTCATGTTCATGGGATTGTTCAAATTCCTTGTGATCGTTGTCTCGATGAAATGGATCAGGAAATTGAGTCGGACAATCATTTTATCGTAAAATTTGGCAAAGAATATTCCGAAGAAAGCGATGAAATTATTATCATACCGGAAGAGGAAGGAGAAATAAATATTGCTTGGTTTCTTTACGAATTTATCGCTCTTGATATTCCGATGAAACACATTCACGAACCGGGCAAATGCAACCGAATTATGTCGAAAAAGTTGCAGAAGCATCGTGCCGTGGATAGTAACGATCCCGACGATGTGGAAGATACGGAAGATTTTGATGATGGTAAGAGTACCGATATTGAGGATACTGCAGAAACCGGCGATCCTCGCTGGGACGTACTGAAAGACATTAACTTTGACGAAAATTACAATTAAACAATTCATAAATAATACAACAACGATATGGCACATCCTAAACGAAGACAATCGTCAGCAAGACAGGGAAAAAGACGTTCGCACGACCACGCAAAATTGCCTACAATGGCAATTTGCCCCAATTGTGGAGCATGGCACATTTATCACACCGTGTGCGGTGAGTGTGGTTACTACAGAGGAAAATTAGCTATCGACAAAACGGCTACTGCTTAATAACTCTTCCTCAAACAGCTTACGGTAATAAAACCCTGAGAAAGCGCATTTACGTTTTTTCGGGGCTTTTTTTAGAATAATTTTTGTACAGATGGAAAAAATAAACGCTGTTATAACAGGAATTTCGGCCTGCGTTCCTGATTATATTCTCACCAACGATGAGATAAGCACGATGGTAGATACGAATGACGAATGGATTACTACGCGAGTAGGAATTAAGGAACGTCGGATATTGAAGGGCGAAAATAAGGGAGTGTCTGAACTTGGTTCGCCTGCTGTGGCCGAATTGCTTCGCAAAACAAATACTCGAGCCGAAGAAATTGATGCTCTGATATTTGCTACATCCACACCCGACCATATTTTTCCATCGACTGCTTCGATCGTTGCCGAAGCAAACGGCATAAAAAATGCGTTCTGTTTCGATATGGAGGCTGCATGCTCCGGATTTATTTTTGGACTCGAGGTTTGTAATGGTCTTATTCTGTCCGGACGATATAAAAAAGTTATCCTCCTGGCCGGAGACAAAATGTCGGCCATAACCAACTACTCCGATCGTAATACATGTCCGTTGTTTGGCGATGCAGTGGGTGCTGTTCTTATCGAACCTTCTTCCGAAGATGTTGGCATTATTGACACTATATTACACACCGACGGCGTGGGGTATGAGCCATTGCAAATGAAAGCAGGCGGAAGTAAATTTCCTGCCACACACGAAACCGTCGAAAAAAAGGAACATACTGTTCGTCAAGACGGAAAAACTGTTTTTAAATATGCTGTGAAGAATATGGCTGATGTCTCCGTCGAAATTATGCAAAAAAACAATCTCTCCAAAGACGACGTCGATTGGTTTGTTCCTCATCAAGCCAATATGCGAATCATCGATGCTGCTATCGACCGCACAGGATTGTCACGCGATAAAGTAATGATCAACATCGAAAAATATGGCAATACAAGCGCCGGAACTATCCCCCTTTGTTTGTGGGAATGGGAGCCGAAACTGAAAAAAGGAGACAATATCATTCTTACTGCTTTTGGTGCAGGATTCACTTGGGGCGCCGTTTATTTGAAATGGGCATACGACGGGACCTCAAAATAGTTTTCATTTTTTTCGTGCGGATTAATTTTTTCAAAAAATAGGACAACTCTTGATCATTAATAGAAAATCGAGATTTATTCCAAAAAGAATACTCTTAAATCTTTTTCCGTGATGGTTATTTTCTTGCCATTGTCCGAAATAATCGTCGAATCCATACACCAAAGAAAACAAGTACCATTTCTGAACTTTCGAAAAGAGAGTCTTCATCATAGCGAAGAAGAGAAATCGAATTAATTGATGTAATTTTGTAGCCGAATTTATAATACAGGCGAAGGAACGTGACATACCCCGAAAATTTCGAACAAAAAATCGAATTTCAAAAAATTCGGCACTATATTATCGATCAGTGCTTAAGTACGCTGGGCAAAGAGCGCACCGAGAACATGTCGTTTTCTTCTTCATTTGACGAAATCCAACGATGGTTGACGCAGACTGAGGAGTTTGTCCGCATTTTGCAGGAAGAAGATGCTTTTCCTTCCGACAATTTTTTTGATGTGCGCCCCATGTTGAAGCGCATGCGCATCGAGGGTTCTTGGATCGAGCAGCAAACGCTGTTCGAATTGCGTCGTTCGTTGCAAACCATTCATGCTATTGTGGCTTTTTTGCGTCGCGACGACGAAAAGGCGCCTCGTTATCCCGAATTACGGGCATTAACCGAAAATGTGGTCGTTTATCCCGACATGATCAAAAAAATTGATGGGATTTTGGATGCTTTCGGTCAAATCCGCGATAATGCTTCGAAAGAACTGGCCGACATTCGTCGTCAGCTCACTTCTACCATGGGAAGTATTTCCAAAACACTGAATGCAATTTTGCGCAATGCGCAATCGGAGGGACTGGTCGAAAAAGATGTATCGCCGAGCATGCGCGACGGACGATTGGTGATCCCCGTAAACCCTGCCTTCAAACGAAAAATAAAAGGTATCGTGCATGACGAGTCGGCTTCCGGAAAGACGGTTTATATAGAACCTTCGGAAGTGGTGGAAGCCAATAACCGCATTCGTGAACTCGAAAGCGAGGAACGACGCGAAATTATTCGTATTTTAACGGAATTCGCAAACTATTTGCGCCCGTTTTTGCCCGATTTGTCGGTTTCGTACGATTTTCTGGCCGAAATAGATTTCATTCGTGCAAAAGCCCGGTTCGCTCTACAAATCAATGCCATCAAACCCCCGTTAGAAAACAGGCCTTTGATGGATTGGGTACAAGCCGTCCATCCGTTGCTCTATCTGTCGTTTCAGAAACAAAATCGAAAAGTCGTTCCGCTCGATATCACCCTCGACGAAACAAATCGGATTTTGATTATTTCGGGTCCCAATGCCGGCGGCAAATCGGTTTGTCTCAAAACTGCAGGATTGCTCCAGTATATGGTGCAATGCGGCTTGTTGATTCCGCTGAAAGAAAATTCGCAGGTAGGTATTTTTCGCGACATCTTTATCGATATCGGCGACGAACAATCTATCGAAAACGACCTTTCGACCTATAGTTCGCACCTGAACAATATGAAGTTTTTTCTGAAAAACTGCAATGAACAGTCGCTGCTGCTGATCGATGAATTTGGCAGCGGAACCGAACCACAAATCGGTGCAGCCATTGCGCAATCGTTGCTGCATCGTTTCAACGAACGCAAGGCGTTTGGCGTCATCACCACGCATTATCAGAATCTGAAGCATTATGCCAACGAGCACGAAGGCGTCATCAACGGGGCGATGCTCTACGACAGACACGAGATGCAGCCTCTGTTTCAATTGTCCATCGGAAATCCGGGAAGTTCGTTTGCGGTGGAAATTGCCCGAAAAATTGGTTTGCCCGAAGAGGTGATCGCCGAAGCTTCCGAAATTGTCGGAAGCGATTATATCAATATGGACAAATATTTACAGGATATTTCGCGCGACAAACGATATTGGGAGCGCAAACGCGATGAAATTCGTCGCGAACGCAAACGAATGGAAGAGCTTTCCGAAAAGTACCAATCGAGTTTGGACGAAATAAATACACAAAAAAAACTGATTTTGGCGCAAGCCAAAGAAGAAGCCGAAAAGCTATTGTCGGAAACTAACGTAAAAATTGAGCAGACCATTCGCCAAATTCGTGAAACACAGGCCGAAAAGGAAAAGACGAAGCAGGCACGTCAGACTCTCAATGAGTTTAAGGAAAAGGTTGCAGCTTCCGACCTTAATCATGCCGATGTGTCCAAAATGGACAAAAAGGTTTTGCATCGGCCGAAAAAACCGGTGCGTGCTGCCGAATTGGCCTCAATTCCTCTTGCCACTGGCGATGTGGTGCGCATGAAAGGTCAAACCACGTTGGGCGAAATTCTCGAAATAAACGACAAAAAGGCTGTAGTGGCTTTCGGCATGATCAAATCTTCGGTCGGATTGGAAAAGCTCGAACGTGTCAGCAACAATCAACTGAAGAAAGAACAAAAAAAATCGTCGAATACGCGCGATTTGATGTACGAAAAGAAATTGAATTTCAAACCCGATATCGACGTCAGAGGAATGCGGGGTGACGAAGCGTTGCAGGCCGTTATGTATTTCATCGACGATGCCATTCAATTAAATATTTCGCGCGTCCGCATTCTTCACGGGACGGGCACGGGCGCTTTGCGTCAGATTATTCGCGATTATTTGCGAACGGTGAACGGCGTCGCCCGTTTCGGCGATGAACATGTGCAATTCGGGGGTTCCGGCATCACGGTTGTCGATTTGATATAAAATTTATGGACATAATTGTCAGTGGAGAGAGTGCCCGAAAAAATTCAAAAATTCGCTCATTTCATCGCATTTTTCGGCATCTTTTTTTCGGTCATGTTCGTTCCACACTTGCGTCGTATTTGCCTCGTATTTGCGTCGTACTTGCGTCTTGTTATATTTTTGCTTGTTTCAAGCTGTTTCCAAATGTTTTTTTATTGGTTTTTCAGGCAAAATTTAGAAGCGAATTAAAGTCGTTTGAGAAGTATTTTTTTGTACTTTTGCTTTCAGTGAAATGTATCTGAAGGAAGCCATCATTTAACCGGAAAATTTTTATTGCAAATATCAAAAAGTCACGATAATGAGATTAGATTTAAGTTCAAAAATCACACTCGAACGAATTCCAAATCGGTATTACAATCCACAAAACGATTTTGAGAAATTTACGTTGACGCGTTTCGAGAAAATTCCGACCGTTATTTACGAGGATTTATTGCAGGCGTCTCAAAAAATTGCTGATGACATTGTTCGTCGAATGCTCGAAAAGCAGCAGCATAATCAAAATTTCGTAATGGGCATTTCGGGAGGTGCATCTCCCCAGCATATCTATGCCGAATTGGTGAGGCAGCATCGCGAAAACAAAGTAAGTTTTCGTAATCTGGTTGTTTTCAATACATACGAATATTATCCGCTTTCGGAAGTATCGTCGAGTAACCTTGGCATGCTGAAAGAGTCTTTTTTGGATCATATCGATATTGATCCTCGCAATATCTTTTCGCCCGATTCTTCTGTCGAAAAGGAAATGATTATGGAGAGCTGTCGAAAGTTTGATGACGATCTCGAACGAGTGGGCGGAATGGATTATCTGCTGTTGGGACTTGGCAGCAAAGGCAATATCGGATTCAATATGCCCGGAAGCAATCCCCATTCGTCCACTCGATTGGTGATGCTCGATGGCGATTCGCGCAGTGATGCGGTCAATGTTTTCGGTTCTCTTGATAGAGTTCCTGTGAGTGCTATCACAATGGGTATTGCCGACATGATGAAAGCAAAACATATCACGCTGATAGCCTGGGGCGAACAAAAAGCCAAAAGCATCAAGGAGATGGTCGAGGGAAGCGTGGAAGATTCGATGCCTGCTTCTATCTTGCAAACTCATCCCGACGCCGAAGTTGTCATCGATTTGTCTTCGGCTTCCGATCTTACCCGAATCAGTCATCCCTGGCTTGTTACCAGTTGCGAATGGAATAGTAAACTCATTCGCAGGGCTATTGTATGGTTATGCGAGATGGTGGACAAACCGATTTTGAAACTTACCAACAAAGATTACAACGATTACGGATTAAGCGAACTTTTGACGATTTATGGTTCGGCTTATAATGTTAATATCAAAATATTTAACGATTTGCAGCACACCATCACCGGCTGGCCGGGTGGAAAGCCCGATGCCGATGACACCTATCGTCCCGAGAGAGCAAAGCCTTATCCCAAAAGGGTTATTATTTTCAGCCCGCATCCCGATGATGATGTGATTTCGATGGGAGGAACTTTTCAGCGGCTGGTAAATCAGGGGCACGAAGTGCATGTTGCATATGAAACTTCCGGAAATATTGCCGTAGGCGACGAAGAGGTTATTCGATATATTTCGGTCATCAATAGCGTACGTAAAAAATTTGATCCCGAAAACACGCGGATTCTCGAGAAGTACAATCAGATAAGGAATTATTTGATGTACGAAAAAACCAAGGACGATTTGGATACGCCGGACGTTTTGTTCATAAAAGGACAGATTCGTCGCGAGGAAGCTCGTACTGCCGACCGCTATATCGGATTGCCTGACCGGAATGTACATTTTCTCGATCTCCCTTTCTATGAAACGGGACAGATTAAGAAAAATCCGATTTCGGAAAAGGATGTAATGATCGTCAAAGATTTCATCGAAACCATCAAACCGAATCAAATATATGTTGCAGGCGATTTGGCCGATCCTCATGGCACACACAAGGTTTGTCTCGATGCTGTGCTGGCAGCTGTCGATTTACTGAAAGACGAATCATGGTTCGAAGATTGCCGCATTTGGATGTATCGTGGTGCGTGGATGGAGTGGGAGATTGATCATATCGAAATGGCCGTTCCGCTCTCGCCCGAAGAGCTTCGCCAAAAGCGGAATGCCATTCTCAAGCACCAGTCGCAGATGGAAAGTGCCCCATTTTTGGGCGACGACGAACGATTGTTCTGGCAGCGTTCGGAAGAACGCAATCGCGCTACGGCCGACACTTACTGCAAATTGGGTCTTGCTTCCTACGAAGCCATCGAAGCGTTTGTGGAATACATACCGGCGAAATAAAAAAACGCAATTTTTATGAATACTTTCGTTGAGGCCGATTCTGAAACAGTTTCGGTCTCATTTTATTTCTATTTCGTTGGAAACGATTATAAAATGACAGTTGCCTTTGGCTAATATTCCAAAAAAAATTCGTACATTGAGCGGCCAAAGGAAAAAGAATGGAAAAAGAAAAATTTCATATCGAATTTGTGATGGGGAATGCCAGCCAAAATAGTTTGTGGAGGATGATCAGCATGCCCGACGGACTTTCGGAATGGTTTGCCGACGAAGTTTCTTTTGATGAGGAAAACAATCAGTATCTTTTTCGATGGAGTAAATCCGAAGATATTGCGTTGGTTCAATTCTCGAAACCCATGAATGTCATCCGATTTCGATGGCTCGACGAAGAACAGGATATGGCATATTTCGAATTTGCGATCCATAAGCTCGAACTTTCCGGAGGATTAACACTCGAAATCACAGATTTCGCTACAACTGAGGAAAAAAACGATGCAATCACCTTATGGGAAAAGCAGGTTGACGAACTAAAACGAAAATTGGGGATCTGATCAGATTTATTCCAACGAACAAAAAATCGACAGGCAATGCATCAACGTTGTCTGTCGATTTTTCTTTTTGCCATCTTCATCATATCATTGTCCGTCCGAATTTATTATCTTTGCATTCGAAAATAACCGGAGCATTTTGTTTTGAATTGATGATCAAAAAAATTCATATAAAACGTTTAGACAGCTACCTCCTGCAAACTTTTCTTCCACTTTTTTTGATGACTTTTGCAATCTGCCTTTTTCTGGTATTGATGCAATTTTTGTGGAAATATGTTTCGGATATGGTAGGGAAGGGGTTGGAATTGAAAGTGCTGGCTGAAATGTTTTGGTATGCCGCCCTCAACTTAATTCCGCTTGCATTGCCTTTATCGATTTTGCTGGCATCATTGATGACCTTTGGCAATATGGGTGAAGATTTGCAGTTGCTTGCCATCAAATCGGCGGGCATATCGCTTTTCCGAACCATGACTCCGCTTATTGTACTGATCACGTTCGTTAGCGTGGGTGCTTTTTTCTTCCAAAACAATGCCATGCCCACGATACAAACCAAATTTTATTCGCTCCTCATTTCTATTCGACAAAAATCGCCCGAACTCGATATTCCGGAGGGCGTATTCTATAAGGGAATTGACGGATATAATATTTTTGTCGGCGAAAAGAATCGCGATACAGGCATGCTCTATGACGTTATGATTTACGACGTTTCCAAAAGCAGTGTAGATCAAATGGTGGTAATTATTTGCGATTCGGCAGAAATGAAAATGTCTGAAGACAAACTTTCGCTTGTTTTCACCATGTATCACGGGCAACAGTTCGATAATTTTCAGAGTGGATCACCTTCTATGCAACGGGAGTTTGTGCCCTATCGTCGCGAAATTTTTTCGAAAAAGCAGATGCTGATAGAATTTGATGCAAATTTCAATCGTATTGACGATGCTACTATCGAGGGAAACGCCTCAAGTAATTATGTGTCTAAAAATTTGTCTCAACTCAAGCATTCCATCGACTCCATGAAATATGAATTGGACAGCGTGAACGTGATCGATCGCAATATGATGAAGAATTATGCCTATCTTTCTTTCCGCAACAGTTATCCTCCCGAACAAAAGGATTCCATCATTCGAAAGGCCGAGAAATTGAATGTTTCCCTGCATCCCGATTCGATTTTTGCTTCGAAAGATTTGCAAACACGCAACGCAATCTTGCAAAACGCTTATGCTAAAGCCGAAAATAACGGGAACGATTTCATGTTTCGATCTATGTCTAAAACTTCCACTCAGCGCATCATCAATCGACATTGGATAGAATGGCATCGAAAATTTACCTTGCCGTTCGCTTGTCTTGTGTTCTTTTTCATCGGTGCGCCACTTGGATCGATTGTTCGCAAAGGCGGATTGGGAATGCCTATAGTGATTTCCGTTATTCTGTTCATTATATACTATATTTTGGACAACGTTGGTTATAAAATGGCACGCGATGGTGTTTGGGCACACTGGATGGGCATGTGGTTCAGCTCGATGGTCTTGCTTCCTTTGGGTATCTTTCTGACCTACAAGGCAATGAACGATTCGGTGATCCTGAATCCGGACACCTACACAATGTTTTTCAAAAAGATATTTTTCATTCGCGAAAAGCGAAATTATCCGATAAAAGAGGTGGTAATCGACAAACTGCCCTATCACGAACTGAATGATCAATTGAACGATTTGTCGCACGAAGTGGATGACTATTTGGCGAAATACAGGAGATTGGGCTATAAAACCTATTGGATGGATTCGGAATACGATAAAGCGTTACAGTCGATAAAAAATAAAATGGAAACGATTTTAAATTCGGTTTCAAATTCTCGAAATCTTGAAATTCTTCGCAAGGCTGAAGAATATCCGGTGCTTATCAACAATCAGCGACCATTTGTTGCAGGGTCGCGAATGGCAAGATTTTGCCTGTATTTTTTTCCGATAGGAATTTTATTTAAATTATTTTCTTGTCTATTCGAACGCCGAATTATGAACGATTTGTACCGCATCAGAGCATTAAATTCCGAACTTGCCAAAATTGTGGAAGAAGCAAGTTTATTTCACCGAGCAATATAAATTTTACTAAACTATATATGAAAGAATTTCAGCTTAATACAATAGAAGAAGCAATAGAAGAAATAAAAAAGGGAAATTTCGTGATTGTCGTCGATGACGAAGATCGCGAAAACGAAGGCGATTTGATTTTGGCTGCCGAGTGCATTACTCCCGAAAAAATCAATTTTCTCGAAACGCATGCCCGCGGACTCATTTGTGCCCCTATTACCATTGATCGCGCCGAAGAGTTGGAACTTCCAATGATGGTAACGCACAATACGTCGTTGCATTCCACTCCTTTCACGGTTTCGGTGGATTTGCTCACACACGGTTGCACTACCGGAATTTCGGCGCACGATCGTGCTGAAACTGTGTTGGCGCTCACTCGTCCCGAAACTAAGCCCGAAGATCTTGGCCGTCCCGGCCATATTTTTCCCCTTCGTGCTCAAAATAAGGGCGTTTTGCGTCGAGCAGGACATACCGAAGCTGCCATCGATTTGGCTCGCCTTGCAGGTCTGTATCCGGCAGGAGTGCTTGCCGAAATCAAAAACGAAGATGGTTCGATGGCTCGTTTGCCGCAATTGATGGAAATGGCCCGCGAATTCAATCTGAAAATCATTTCGGTTGCCGATCTCATCAAATACAGATTGCAAACCGAATCGCTTATCGAGCGGGGCGAAGAGGTGCATTTGCCGACAAAATACGGCGATTTTATGATGATCCCGTTTTTGCAGAAAGCCACAGGGCAAGAGCATGTTGCATTGATTAAAGGTTCGTGGAAAGAAGATGAACCTATTTTGGTACGCGTGCATTCATCCTGCATCACAGGCGATATTTTCGGATCTTACAGATGCGAATGTGGCGACCAGTTGCACAAAGCTCTTCAGATGATCGAGGAAGCCGGTAAAGGCGTGCTGGTTTATCTCAATCAGGAAGGTCGCGGCATCGGCTTGATGGCTAAAGCTGCTGCTTATAAACTTCAGGAAAACGGATTGGATACCGTAGAAGCTAATCTGCATTTGGGATTCAAAGCAGATGAAAGAGATTATGGCGTTGGGGCACAGATACTGCGAAGTGTAGGGGTAACGAAAATGCGGCTCATGTCCAACAACCCTGTCAAACGAATCGGACTGGAATCTTACGGCCTTGAGGTTACCGAAAATGTTCCCATCGAAGTTGAGCCGAACAAATACAACAAGTTTTATATGGAAACCAAAAAAAACAAGATGGGACATACACTTAAGAAGGTGAAATAAAAAACTTGCGTATTGTTTTTTTACTGCTCTTGATATGAAATAATTAGCTTTATAATGAATTTGATATACCTTATAACGGGTTTTGTAGTTGGCGGAATTATTTCATGGATTATTGCCACACTTATATCCAAAACAAAAATGGTGGCGAAGAACGATTTCGATCGTTTGTCGCAGTCAAATTCTGCGCTGACAAACGAGAATGTAGTTCTGAAAGAAAAAGTCAATGCGTTTCTAAATAACGAAACATTACTCAAAGAAGAAATTTCGAAAGCCAAAGAACGATTGGACTTTGCTCAGCAACAACTTCAGCAAAAAGAGCGCGATTTATCGGTTTTGTCTGCAAATTTTGATGCAGTCGACACTCGTATCAAACAATTGCAGGAAGAAATCAATCAGTACAAAATAGAGCTAAAAGCCAAAACCGACGAAGTGAATGAAACGCACAAAACGTTGGCATCGTTTCAGGCAAACAACAAGGCTTTGCTCGAAAAGCTGGAAACACAAAAATCGGAAATAGAAGAATTGCGCAAGCAATTCAACATGGAATTCGAAAATATTGCTTCAAAAATTCTCGACGAAAAAACTGAAAAATTCACCAAACTTAATCGCGAAAACCTTGATACCATTCTTAAACCGTTGGGAGAAAACATCGAATCTTTCAGAAAGAAAGTTGAGGAGGTATATGTTACCGAATCGAAAGAACGATTCTCGCTCGGACAGGAAGTTAAAAATCTTCGCGAACTTAACGATCGGTTGAGCGCCGAAGCCAACAACCTCACCAAAGCACTGAAAGGCAATGCTAAAATTCAGGGCAATTGGGGCGAAATGATTCTCGAGAACATTCTCGAAAAATCCGGACTTACCCAGGGGCGTGAATATTTTGTGCAAGATTACCTGAAAGATTCCGACGGTAAAAATCTCGTAAACGAAGACGGATCGCGCATGCAACCCGATGTCGTGATTTCTTATCCCGACGATCGCAAGGTTATCATCGACTCGAAAGTTTCGCTTTCGGCTTTTATGAATTATATGGGAACGGATGATCCTGACGAACAGAAAAAGTATATCAAGGAGCATCTGATTTCTGTGAAAAAGCATATCGACGAGCTAAGTCGGAAAAACTATCAGGATTACGCTGCAACGCTCGATTTCGTGATGATGTTCATTCCCAACGAACCGGCATATATGCTGGCTTTGCAGCACGACAGCGAAATATGGCAATATGCTTACGACAAAAAAATTCTGTTGATAAGCCCCACAAACCTGATTGCAGCGCTCAAACTCATTGTAGATTTGTGGAAACGCGAATACCATAATCGCAATGCGATGGAAATTGCCGAACGCGGGGCCAAACTTTATGACAAATTTGTGGGATTCATAGCCAATCTCGAAAAAATCGGCAAGAATCTCGATCAGGCTCAGAGTGCTTATAAGGATGCTTACAAACAACTTTCTACAGGGAATGACAATCTGGTGCTACAAACTCAAAAATTGAAGGAATTGGGAATTTCGCCAAAAAAAAGTATTCCTCCTTCCCTTTTGGAAGGCAACGAATAATACCGTATTAGAAATTCAAATACGGGTAATTTTTTTATAACGATAATATTTATACAACTTTAATCGAAAGAACTATGTTTGGAAAAATGCAAAAACACCTCCAGGATGAGTTGGCTTCCCTCAGAGAAGCCGGACTCTACAAGGACGAGCGAATCATCGTTACCCCGCAAAGAGCCGAAATCAAAGTGCAGTCAGGGCAGCAAGTACTCAACTTTTGTGCCAACAATTATCTTGGTCTGTCCGATAATCCGCAGCTCATCGAAGCAGCAAAAAAAGCGCTCGACGAACGTGGCTATGGAATGTCATCGGTGCGCTTCATTTGTGGAACGCAGGATTATCACAAAGAATTGGAAAAGGCCATCAGTCGTTTTTTCAAAACGGAAGATGCCATTCTGTATGCTTCCTGTTTCGATGCCAATGGAGGCCTTTTCGAGCCTCTGTTCAAGGAAGAGGATGCTATTATTTCCGATGCTCTCAATCATGCTTCCATCATCGATGGAGTCAGACTTTCGAAAGCCAAACGCTATCGCTATGCCAATGCCGATATGGCCGATTTGGAGGAAAAGTTGAAAGAAGCACAGTCTCAGCGTTTTCGTATCATTGCTACGGATGGTGTGTTTTCAATGGATGGGAACGTGGCTCCACTCGACAAAATTTTGGAATTGGCCGAAAAATACGATGCACTCGTCATGGTGGACGAAAGCCATTCTGCAGGAGTTGTGGGCAAAACCGGACATGGCGTAAGTGAATTGTATGATATGATGGGCAAAGTAGATATTATCACCGGTACACTCGGAAAAGCTTTTGGCGGAGCTATCGGTGGTTTTACGACCGGCCGCCGCGAAATTATCGAAATGCTACGTCAAAGTTCTCGGCCCTATCTGTTTTCCAACTCCATTCCACCGATGGTAGCAGCGGCAGGCGTCAAGGCATTCGATTTGCTCGAATCGTCGAACGAATTGCAAAACCGTTTGCATGAAAATGTCGAATATTTTGTAGGCAAAATGAAAGAAGCCCGTTTCGATATCAAGCCCACTCAATCGGCCATCTGTGCAGTAATGCTTTACGACGCAAAGCTGTCGCAAGATTTTGCTTCCGAACTTTTGAAAGAAGGCATCTACGTAACGGGATTCTGCTATCCGGTTGTTCCCAAAGGCGAAGCCCGCATTCGTGTTCAGCTTTCGGCAGGGCACAAACGCGAACATCTCGACAAAGCTATTCAAGCCTTCGTTAAAGTTGGACAAAAATTAGGAGTAATTTAAAAGAAAACCATATTGATAAGCAACAGAAAAGAAAGGGCACTTTTAATCGCCGATTCGAAAAACTTAATGTATTCTTAATGCCTTCATGTTTTAGAAAAAAGAATTGAACCATTAAGAAATTAAGGGAATTAAGGGAAAGAAGAGAAGGAATATCAATCACGCGATTCGAAAAACTTAATGTATTCTTAAAACCTTCATGTTTAAATAAGAAATTATGAAAGCCTTAGTAAAACTACGCCCCGAAAAGGGAATTTGGATGGAAGAAGTGCCGGTCCCATCCATTGGTGTGAACGATGTTCTCATCAAAATAAAAAAAACCGCAATATGCGGAACGGATCTGCATATTTATGAATGGAACGAATGGGCACAACAGACCATCCATACCCCCATGACCATCGGACACGAATATGTGGGCGAGATTGTGGATATGGGCAGTGGCGTCACCAATCTCAAGATAGGCGATCGAGTAACGGGTGAAGGCCATATCGCCTGTGGACATTGCCGTAACTGTCGTCGCGGAAAATTACACGTTTGCGAAAATACCATTGGGGTGGGAGTCAATCGCGATGGAGCCTTTGCGGAATATCTGTCGCTCCCCGCATCCAATATAGTGAAGCTCGATCCTCGTATTCCCGACGAAATAGCCTCCATCATGGATCCGTTTGGGAATGCCACTCACACGGCGCTTTCATTTCCGGTGATTGGCGAAGATGTGCTCATAACCGGGGCAGGACTTATCGGTAATATGGCCACTGCTATCTGTCGATTTGCGGGAGCACGTTATATCGTGGTAAGCGATATGAGTGAATATCGACTGAATATTGCAAAAAAAATGGGAGCTACCGTCACCGTCAATTTGTCCAAAGGAGAAACTGTTGGTCAAGCCGTGAAAGACCTGAAAATGCGCGGTTTCGACGTCGGGCTCGAAATGTCCGGAGCTCCTGCCGCGTTTCGCGATATGATCAGTCACATGTACAATGGTTCTAAAATAGCTCTGCTCGGCATTCTGCCCAATTCCACATCGGTCGATTGGAACACCATTATTTTCAAAGCTCTTACCCTGAAAGGTATCTATGGTCGCGAGATGTGGGAAACATGGTATAAAATGGAGCAAATGCTCATTTCGGGCATCGATCTCACTCCTATAATCACTCATCGTTTCTCGATCGATGATTTTCAGAAAGGGTTTGATGTCATGGAGTCCGGCCAATGCGGTAAAGTGATTTTGAATTGGGAATGATTTTTCTTCAACTTTTCACTTTAGATTAAGCTTCGGCTGTGATAGTCGATTTTTAAATGAGATTTTAAACGAAAAAGGTTGGCGAGTACACTTGTCAACCTTTTTGATAGTCGCTTACTCGAGGTAATTAATTCCACTGAGATTGCGATAACACATTGTGCCGTACGCAAATATATTTTGTTATAAAATATGCAATTTTTTTCTCACAATATTTTGGGCGTTTATGTTAGCCATTCGGCATAAAAATTCCTATTTTTGCGTGCAGATCGATAAATTTTTTAGAAACAATGAAACCTACATTATTTGTATTAGCAGCAGGAATGGGAAGTCGGTACGGCGGACTGAAACAGTTGGATGGAGTGGGGCCGAGTGGCGAAACCATTATGGATTATTCGATTTACGATGCCGTACATGCAGGATTCGGTAAATTGGTGTTTGTGATCAGGAAATCTTTCGAAAAAGATTTCAGGGAAAAAATCGTGAAAAAATACGAACACAAAATCCCCGTGGAATTGGTTTTTCAGGATTTGGACAATCTCCCGGCAGGTTTTTCGGTGCCCGAAGGTCGCGAAAAGCCGTGGGGCACAAACCATGCCGTGATGATGGGCAAAGATGTCATTCACGAACCGTTTGCCGTAATCAATGCCGATGATTTTTACGGACGCGAAAGTTATAAGGTATTGGCCGATTATCTTTCGAAATTGGACAACACTCGCAATCAATATTGCATGATCGGTTATCGGGTCGGCAACACTTTGTCGGAAAGCGGAACGGTAGCTCGCGGCATTTGCGAAACCGATGCCGAAGGCAATCTCACAGGCGTGGTTGAGCGCACACAAGTGATGCGCATCGATGGCGAAGTAAAATATAAGGATGAGAATGATCAATGGATAAGCATTCCCGACAATACGCCGGTTTCGATGAATATGTGGGGCTTCACTCCCGATTATTTTGAATATTCCGAAAAATATTTTGTCGAATTTCTCAAAAAGAACATTCAAAACCCGAAAGCAGAGTTTTTTATTCCACTGGTAGTTAATGAACTGATCGTAAACAACACGGCAAAGGTGAAAGTGCTCGACACCCCGTCCAAATGGTTTGGCGTAACCTATGCCGAAGATCGTCCGGGAGTGGTTGCAAAATTGCAGCAATTGGTGGATGACGGAGTTTATCCTTCGCCGCTTTGGTAATAAACTTTTTTGCATTGATAAATCGCAATCTGTTTCGAGAAAATATTAACGAATGATAGAAGTCCTGATCATATTGATGCTGATTGTTCTGAACGGTTTTTTTGCCTTGTCGGAGATAGCTGTTGTGTCGAGCAGTAAAACTAAACTCGAATCGGAGAGAAAAAAGGGAAATAGCGGCGCCGAAACGGCACTAAAGCTAAAAGCCGATCCCGACAACTTTCTTTCTGCAGTTCAGGTCGGCATCACATTGATCGGAATCGTCAACGGAGCTTACGGAGGTTCGACTCTTTCGGTGTATGTTGAGCCATTCTTCCGGCAATTTGCATGGAGTGCTCCTTATGCATCCACCATATCCATTATTCTGGTAGTTTTTCTGATTACCTATGTTTCGATTGTAATCGGAGAATTGGTACCAAAAACCATTGCGCTCAACAATCCCGAAAAAGTCTCAATTTTTGTTTCGCGGCCGGTTCATGTCGTCAGTATTGTTTTTTATCCTTTCGTGCGGTTGCTGGCTACTTCTACCAGTCTTTTCAACAAATTAATCGGATTGAAACCCGTAAGCGGCACTCTGTCGGAAATGGAGTTGAGAGCCATGCTCAAGACTGCTTCCAAAGAAGGTGTGATCGAAAGGGAAGAAAATATCATTCACGAACAGGTTTTCTATTTTTCCGACAAGCGAGCCCGTCATTTGATGACGCATCGCACCGATGTGGAGTGGGTGAATGTCTTGCAAAAAAAAGAACAAATTGTAGCCGATTTGTTGAAATGCAGACACAGCAAGGTTTTGGCATGCAATGGAAAACTCGACGATTTTGTGGGTATTATTTCCATCAAAGAGTTTTTGATTGCTTATTATGCAAATCACGATTTCTCGCTCAATGAGTTGGTGCAGGAGCCTCTGATTTTCCCGTCTTCGTTGCGCGCTCAAAAAGTACTCGAAACCTTTAGAGACAAGCATAAGTCTTTTGCAGTTGTGGTTGATGAATATGGAAGTCTTGACGGAATTATCACGCTTCACGATATCTTCGAGAACCTCGTTGGAACACTCGTGGATGAAAATGAAAACGAAGAACCCGATATTTTTATGCGTAACGATCACTCGGCTCTGGTCAACGGTGAAGCTCCACTCGAAATATTGACGCTTTTTCTCGACGATTTCATCATCGATTTCGAAACAATCGATTATTCCACAATAGCGGGTTTCGTTTTGTCGAACATCAATAAAATTCCACAGGTAGGCGATAAATTTGTTTACGACAATACCGAATTCGAAATAGTGGACGTGGATGGAAACAAGATCGACAAGGTACTTATTACCAAGAAGCCAAAAGACTCAAAATAACAGTTTCAACTTTTCTAAACTTTCATGTTCATGAAATTTTTTCTCGAATCTGCAAATCTCAACGAGATAAAGCAAGCACACGATTTGGAGTTACTCGATGGAGTAATCACTCATCCGAAATTCTTAGTCGAAGAAGGAATAAACAACAGAGAGAAGACCATCGCTCATTACAAATCAATCTGTAAGATTGCATTGGGTGCCGACCTTTGTGTTGATATCGTAGCTACCGATTACGATCGCATTATTAAACAAGCAAAATTTTTGGCAGCCATCAGTGGTCAAATAGTTATCAATATTCCGATGATGCCGGAAGGGATAAAAGCTATCAAGTTTTTGAAAGCGGAAGGAATAAAAACCAACTGCACCTTCATACATTCGATGGGACAAGCACTTTTAGCGGCAAAAGCTGAGGCAACCTATGTTACTCCGGATATTGCCTTTGTCGGAAGTTCGTTTTCGGAGACTCTTTCTTCTATCAAAGAGCTTCAGAATATCTATAACACGCTGCCCGGTCATCCACAAATTATCGTTTCGCGTGTTTTTGATCCGGAATCTGTCGTGGAATGTTCGAAAATAGGAGTTGACGTAATTGTAATCTCTATTGATACGATCCATAAATTGATAATGCATCCACAAACTGATGTTGACAGGGATAAATTGTTGAATGATATCAATTTAATCGATTATTAAAGCTCCGCAAACAGAAAAAATCAGAAGCTGATCAAAAAAATGACACTGAGTGAATCAAAAAAATGTCGGAAAAAGTTCATTTTTGTGTTTTATAACATATTTTTTTAGTGACAATCATTCGGAGTTTTGTGTTACTTTTACACGAATTTTAATGAATGTCCAATCTTCATCAACATCTTTTATTTATTCACCTGAGAAATATGTTTATACCAAAACGAGAAAGTAGATCCGGTTTGTTACAAGAAGCATTCGCAAAAAATGTTGACGGCAAGCAAACCGGATTATACGTTCTCACCAACAGCAACGGATGCGAACTTGCCATAACTAATTATGGTGCAAAAATAGTCGCATTAATCGTTCCCGATAGGGGCGGAAACTTTGTGGATGTAGTAACGGGTCACGATTCTATCGATGATTATCTGACATCCGAGGAGCCTTATTTTGGGGCTGTCTGCGGACGCACCGCCAATCGCATAGCCAAAGGTAAGTTTACGCTCGATGGCAAGGAATATACACTTGCAATCAACAACGGACCCAATAACCTGCATGGGGGCATCAAAGGATTCAATGCCGTAGTATGGGATGTTCTCGACATCGAGAATAGTCGCATTCGGCTTCACTATCTTTCGCCCGATGGAGAAGAAGGATTTCCCGGGAATTTGAGTGTTACGGTAACTTATACGCTCACCGACGAGAACGCAGTTGAAATCGATTATCGTGCCGAAACAGATCAAGCAACCATTCTCAATCTCACCAACCACTCTTATTTTAACCTGTCCGGGGCCGGCGATCCGACGATAGGCGATCATTTACTGCGGTTGATGGCTGATACCTATCTCCCGACCGATGAAACGGCCATTCCCTACGGTAAGCCCGAACCGGTGCGTGGAACGCCCATGGATTTCACCGAAGTGCATACAATTGGTGAGCGGATAAACGACGATTTTCAGCAGCTGGTTTTTGGTAATGGATACGACCATAATTTCATCCTCAACAAGCAACATCCCGACGATTATGTGTATGCCGGAATGCTCCAATCTCCCAAAACAGGGATTGTGATGGAAATGTACACTTCACAACCCGGAGTTCAGATGTACACGGGCAATTGGATGACCGGAAATCTTGTCGGCAAAAAAGGGCAGCGCTATCCGGCGCGATCGGCAGTTTGTTTCGAAACACAACATTATCCCGACAGCATTCATCATCCCGAATATCCGTCCATCATTTTGCGACCCGGCGATATTTTTGAATCAAAGACTACTTATAAGTTTTTAGTTAAATAACTTCAATCAAATTCCAATAACAATTTTAAATTTATCACTTTTATGGCAGAGAATAAACAACAGGGAAATTTGGTAGCGATCATCATGATGATCATTCTGTTTGGCATGATCTCTTTCGTTACCAATTTGGCAGCGCCGATGGGAATTGTACTCAAAGCACAATTCAACTTATCCAATTTCATGGGAATTTTGGGTAATGCTGCAAACTTTATCGCTTATGCAGTAATGGGAATTCCGAGCGGAATTTTATTGCAAAAAATCGGTTACAAAAAGACGGCTTTAGTTGCTGTTGCAGTCGGATTTATAGGCGTTGGCATCCAGTTATTGTCCGGTTATGCAGGTAATTCGGCATTCGGTGTTTATCTGACAGGGGCTTTGGTAGCCGGATTTTCGATGTGTTTGTTGAACGTTGTAGTTAACCCAATGTTGAATACATTAGGTGGTGGCGGCAACAAAGGCAATCAATTAATTCAGGTGGGCGGATCATTTAATTCCGTAATGGCTACTGTTACTCCGATGGTTGTCGGAATGTTGATTGGCGAAATTTCTAAAGACACCAATATTCGTGATATCTTCCCGTTCATGTACACGGCAATGGCTGTTTTTGCGGTTGTTTTTGTTGTGCTTGCTTTTGTAAAAATACCCGAACCAAATGCCGAAACAACTTCCGAACCGTTAGGCCAGCTAATATCCGGAGCCTTAAAGTTTCGTCATTTTGTATTGGGTGCAATCGGAATTTTTGTGTATGTTGGCGTTGAGGTCGGAACTCCCGGCATCATGAATTATTTTTTGGTAGATATAAATCTCCCTAATCCTTTAAATCCGACCACTGCGGGTTTTGTTGCCGGCACATATTGGTTTTTGATGTTAATTGGTCGTTTGGTTGGAGCTTCCATCGGCGGAAAAGTTTCGAGTAAAACAATGCTTACCGTAACTTCCTTTGTGGGAATTATTCTGGTGCTGTTGGCTATGTTTTTGCCTACATCTAAAGAAGTTGCTCTTCCCGTGTTGAAGAGTGTAGAAGGCGTAACGTCATTTGGACTGCTCAATGTTCCCATTAATGCTGCGTTCCTTGTGCTTGTTGGCTTATGCACCTCCATTATGTGGGGAAGCATTTTCAACTTGGCCGTAGAAGGATTGGGCAAATATTTGGCCGCTGCCTCGGGTATTTTCATGGTATTGGTTTGCGGTGGCGGCATTTTACCGGCATTGCAAGGCTGGATTGCCGACGTTGCCGGATATTTACCGAGCTATTGGGTAGTTGTTGCCGGTTTGGCTTACTTGTTCTTTTATGCAACTGTCGGATCGAAAAATGTAAATACGGATATTCCAACTAAATAGACCAGCAAGTATAATTGATTTAACATGAGTAAAAACGAAATAATTCAGATTTTTCAAGAAAAATTCGGCGATCAGTCGCCGGAAGTTTACACTTCGCCCGGCAGGATCAATCTGATTGGCGAACATACCGATTACAATGGTAGTTTTGTTTTTCCCGGCGCAATCGACAAAGGGATGACCGCAGCCATTCGGTTGAACGGAACGGATAAGGTGAATGCTTACGCAATCGATTTGAACGAAAACTCGTCTTTCGGGTTGAACGAAGAAGATGCACCGAGTGAAGGATGGGCAAAATATATTTTTGGGGTTTGCCGCGAAATCATCAAACGTGGAGGCCGTGTCAAAGGATTTGATACGGTTTTTTCGGGAGATGTTCCGCTTGGTGCCGGTATGTCGTCTTCGGCAGCCCTCGAGAGCGTTTTTGCCTATGCATTGAATGAGATGCTGAATCTGGGAATCGATAAATTCGAACTTGCCCGCATCGGTCAGTCCACCGAACATAATTATGTGGGTGTCAAGTGCGGGATTATGGATCAGTTTGCTTCTATTTTCGGGAAAAAGGGACATCTCGTACGCCTCGATTGCAAAACGATGGAACATGCATATTTTCCGTTTGATCCAAAAGGGTACAAACTTGTTTTGTTGGACACGGCAGTAAAACATGAGCTTGCATCATCGGCCTACAACAAACGCCGTGAATCGTGCGAACACGCAGCTGCTACCATTCGCAAAAATCATCCCGAAGTTGAATTTCTTCGTGATGCGAACATGGATATGCTCGACGAGGTAAAAAACCAAATATCGGAAGAAGACTACATGCGGGCAAAGTATGTAATCGAAGAAACGCAACGTGTTCTTGACGTGAGTGACGCTTTGCAGCAAGGCGATTACGAAACGGTTGGTCAGAAAATGTATGAGACGCATTACGGAATGAGTAAGTTGTATGAGGTGAGTTGCGAAGAACTCGATTTTCTGAACGATGTAGCCAAAGAAAATAAAGTAACCGGCTCGCGTGTGATGGGGGGTGGTTTTGGCGGATGCACCATCAATTTGGTGAAAGATGAGTTGCACGACGCATTTATCGCCGACGCAATATCAAAATTCAACGAAAAATTTGGACACGAACCCAAAGTGTATGAGGTAGTAATCAGTGACGGAGCCCGAAAGCTGTAGAAACTGCTTTTCCCGTTTTTTTAATATCAGAAGTTGGAGGTTCGAAATAGCTTCCAACTTCTTTCGAAAAAATTCAACCCTGAAAATCATGATCAGCACTTATTATTCCAACAATAGTACGTTTTTTGTTGCAGTTGACTGCATTATTTTTGGTTTTAAAGACAAAGATCTTCATATATTGCTTACACGTCGTCCCGTAGAACCGCAAAGCGGACAGTGGTCGCTCATGGGCGGATTTATGGAAGAAAACGAAAGTTTGGACCAGGCGGCCGAAAAAGTGCTTTATAGATATACCCAACAAAAGGGAATTTATATGGAGCAAGTGAAAGCCTACGGCGATGTGAATCGAGATACAGGGGGCAGAGTTGTTTCTGTGGCTTTTTATGCGTTGGTTCGACTTGAGGAATTCGACACGAGTCTTGCAAGAAAATTTGATGCACGTTGGGTTAAGATTCAGCAATTGCCCAAATTGGTCTTCGATCATAACCGGATGGTAGAAGACGCCCTTACGCTACTTCGTTACAAAACGTCGATGCAACCTATTATTTTCAATTTTTTCGATAAAAAGTTCACCCTTCCGGCTCTGCAAGATTTGTATGAAGCTATCTATCAGACACCTATCGATAAAAGAAATTTTCGAAAAAAGATTGCTTCCATGCAGATTCTCGACAAGTTGAATATCAAAGACAAAACGTCTTCCAAACGTGGGGCGCACTACTATGCCTTTAACGAAAAAAAATACCAACAATTTATCCGCGAAGGGAAACGATTTTCACTTTAATGATTAAGGATTCTTAAATGATTTTGTTTGTTGAAATGGAATAATAGGAATAATTTTGCTCGAGATTATTTATCAAAACATTAGAACATGAAAAAATTTACAATCCTTTTTTTCTTTATTTCGGTAGTGCTTTCGGCTTTTGCTCAAGATTTTAAGGCAATTGATTATAAAGCGATAGAGAAGAACGTCAAAGATTCGTCTTCCCCGTATTATTATCCTGTATTGATGGAACGATACTCTGGGGGTGATTCTACATTCACAATCGATGAGGTGCGTCACCTGTACTATGGTTATGTTTTTCAGCCTACATACAATCCCAATGATACATCGTCCTATAACAACAGTTTGATGGAATCTCTATCGAAAACACAATTGTCGGAAGTCGATTATCGACAAATCGAAAAAGATGCCGATGCTCTTTTGGCAGAAGATCCTTTCAATATTCGTGCCATCAATGCCAAATTGCTTGTGTATGCCCAGAAGAACAACGTGGACGAATATAAAAAACTTGCCGGCCAACGCAAGGCTATTATGGATGCTGTATTGAGTTCGGGCGACGGAATTACTAAAAAAACCGCTTTTTATGTCATCAAAGTTTCGCACGAATACGATTTGTTAAACATGTTCGGGTATAAATACGGTGGGCAAAATAAGCTCACAGACCATTTTCACTATTTGTCGCTGGCCGAAAATCGGTTTGGAATAGATGGCCTCTATTTTGATATCACGCCTGTTCTCGATTTTATGAGCAGAGAAAATCAGAGTCGATAAAACGGTTCGTTCCTATTATATTCGAGAAATTGCCGGAATAGTTTTGTCCGGCATTTTTTATTTCATTCGGGTTATCTCCACAAAAGCCGGAGATAACGATAAATTAGCCTTCCCCTTCCATTGATATACATTCCATCGATTGTCAACACACTAAAAATATACCCATATTTCAACGAATGTTTAGTTTTATTTTTCGGAATAATAACCATATTCAAGGTAGATGTCGGAGACAAACCCAATGAAAAATGTTTCGAATTCGATTGTAAAAAAACATTTGCGTTTTTCGAAAAATGTTGTAACTTTGCGCCCGCTAAGGTTTGTGAGACACTTTAGTCCCGCTTTCGGGGGGAACAGGAAAGGGCGGCAGCGGTCGCAATTTTTACCGAAACATTGAAACGCCCGGATGGCGGAATTGGTAGACGCGCTAGTTTCAGGGACTAGTGTCGGTTACGACGTGCAGGTTCGAGTCCTGTTCCGGGCACACATTTATTGCGCAGGTGGTGAAATTGGTATACACGCTACTTTGAGGGGGTAGTGCCGGTTACGGCGTGTGAGTTCGAGTCTCATCCTGCGCACATAGTTCGATTCACAAGTAAGGGTATTCCCAAAAGGAATGCTCTTTTTTTTGTGCTTTCCGCAAGCCGTTTGATGTTGCAGAAAATCTTGGGCGGGGAAAGCGATTCGGAGAATTTCTATGTTTTGTTTATTTCCTTCTATTTTGACAAAAATTTCGCGACTGATGAATGCTTTTTTTTCTGTGGTAATACTCACTCCTTTTATTGCCGAACGACGAATATTCTGCTGCATTATATGGTTTCCATTTTGCGGAACGACCAATCGCTATTCGAAAAGGTTACCGGACTGTTAAAGGAACGATAATTTTCCTCCGAAAATTACGACTTGTTATCACGAGGAACGGCTTTTGTGCACAGACAAAACCTACTTTCCACGCTGAGGAACGACTTTTTACCGGTAAAACACCCCCTTCCGCAGGATGCAGAGTGGCCTGTTTTTGCCGATTTGCCCGCTCCTCATCGCGCGGAACGACCATTGTCCACCTGAACTGTTCACTCCGCAAAATGAGGAACGACCTTTTTCACCCGAAAAAGGTTGTTCGACGTTAAAAGCAACGACCTTTGCTCGCAGACAAAACTCACTCGTCGCCGCGAGGAACGGGTTTTGACCGCGGTCAAAAGCCACTCCTCCTTAAAAATAGTTATCAAAAATGGAGAAACATCCCATAATTTGTTAACGAAGTGAACGACAAAGAGGGTAAAAGGTCGTACATCCACGTGAAAAGTGACCTTTATCAGCAGTCAAATGCCGTTCGTCATTTCGGAAAGTACATTTTGTTCGCGGTCAAAAGTAGGTCCGCAAAATGGAAAGTGACCTTTATCAGCGGTCAAAACCTACTTGTCGCGTTATAAAGTGTGAAAAGTGATATAAAACTGCCGTTTCAACTTAACGACTATATCTAAATGTAAACTAATGTGAACATATTTACGAATTGAAAATAATGTAATATTAAATAAAAATTAATAGTTATTTTTATGAGTTAACCCTAATTTTGAGTAAAAAAAGTCGTTATTCGGAGACGAAAAAGGCCTAAATGGTTACCTAAACACGTCAGAGAAGAAGTGCCGCCTTAAATATGACGATTCATTTCAAACGTAGAACCTATTTGTTATTTTGCATCTGCTTTTTTCATTCTTATCTCTTTTTCGATTGCGGAAAACAATATGTCGTCATTTTTGCTATCTTCGCATAAAAATCGCTTATTATCTATGAAAATACTCACATCCGAACAAATCCGACATATCGATGCCGAAACCATCTCACGACAAGGTATCCCTTCACTCGAACTTATGAAACGTGCCGCTCGCGCATTTTATAATCGTTTCGTAGAGCTTTTTCCGGATAAGAATACTTCCGTATTGATTGTTGCCGGAATGGGTAATAATGGCGGCGACGGGCTTGTGGCGGCACGCTTGCTGCATCAGTCCGGATATAGGGTAAAGGCATTTATTGTGGAATACGGTACGAAATATTCGGAAGATTGTGCCCATAATGTGCGTAGAGTGAAAGCCGAAAATATTTCGAACGCAAAGATTGTTACAGAGGCTGATATTCCGGATATGAGTGCGTATGAAGTGGTCGTAGATGGAATTTTTGGCACCGGTCTGTCGCGTGAACCGGCGGGTATTGCAGCCGAAGTGATTCGCAGAATCAATGCAAGCGGTAAGCCCGTATTGAGTATTGATGTGCCGAGCGGCCTGTTTTTGGACCGCAAAACATCGTTTGCCGTACACGCTTTGGAAACAGTTACTTTTCAAATTCCGAAATTGGCTTTGTTTTTGCCGGACAATCACCATTTCACCGGAAACGTTTCCATTGTGAATATCGGATTGGATGAATCGGCCATCGCTGAAGCGGAAACCGATATATTTTTCGAAGAAAAAAAATGTATTCGTGCCTTACTCAAACCTTTGTCGAAATTTGCTCATAAAGGGACAGAAGGTCATGCACTTATTGTGGGAGGGAGCTTAGGTAAGACAGGAGCAGTATGTTTGGCAACAAAAGCGGCTTTGCGAACCGGTTGTGGTTTGGTGACGGCATTTGTGCCCAAATGTTCAACTTTGGCTCTTCAGTCCAATTTTCCGGAAGCGATGGCGATAGAAGACAAGACGGATAATTATATTTCGGATATCGCGTTCGATTTGCATCCTGATGCTATTGGAATCGGAATCGGCATGGGGAAGCACGAAGAAACACAACTCGCTTTACATCGATTTTTGCAGAAAAACAGTACACCTTTAGTTGTTGATGCCGACGGACTGAATATTCTTTCGATGCATCCGGAATGGATCGAACTGTTGCCTCCTAAAAGCATTCTGACGCCTCATCCGAAAGAGCTTTCGAGACTGGTTGGCGAATGGAGAGATGATTTCGAGAAAATCGACAAAACACGGCAGTTTGCGCGGCAACACGATGTAATAGTGGTGGTGAAAGGTGCTTACTCGCTGGTGATAGACGCCGACACACTGCATGTCAACAGCACCGGAACGCCCGCCTTGGCAACGGCCGGAAGTGGAGACGTGCTTACGGGAATGATCACGAGTTTGCTTGCGCAAGGCTACAAACCGATTGATGCTGCGCGGGTAGGAGTGTTTCTGCACGGATTGACGGCTGATATTACGGAAAAATCTATATATCCGCGAAGTTTTATCGCATCCCACATTATCGAAAATATTGGAAATGCCTATTTTGACCTGGAAAAATCAAATGGATTACTTTAGTCCCGACAACCATTTCTGGGCAGCCAATCCTACTATAGGTAACGGTTTCTCCTCGCCGTTGGCTGCTCTTATAATGCCCATGACGAAAAATATAAACAGCACGATACCTATCAATCCGAAAGCCAAATTAAATAAGCCTCCGAAAAATCCGTTTCCTCCAAATATTGTTCCAAAAAAAGATATCAATGCTCCAACAATAAACAAAAAGGCCGATTGCCGAAGATGAAAAGCACCCAGATTTGTTCGATTATTGGTATGCAGCACATAGGCGATAATCCATCCAATGATGGTAAGATAGCTGACAATGGCAACCATTTTCCCGCTTGACGAAGAATTTGTATTTGCTATATCTGACATAAACTATCGGTTTTTTTATTCAATCTACATCAAATTCAACAATTTGCCGTGAAAATAGTTTTAGATTACCGGACATCGAAGAACATTTTAAAAATTGTTTTCTGTTCCGATTAAGTTCGAAAAAAAATCCCTTTCAATATTTTGTTTTAAAGCAATAAATCCGTAATTTTGCACCTCATTTTGCCAATAGGCTTTTTAAGAAACGACATGAAGTCGTTCGCCTCAGGCACGTAACGAAAGTTATTTTATACAATGTACGCAATTGTAGATATTCAAGGTCAGCAATTTAAGGTAGAGGCTGATCAAAAATTATTTGTACACCGTTTGAATGCCGAACGTGGCAGTGAAGTAGAATTCGAGAAAGTGATGCTCATCGACAACGACGGCCAAATAACCATTGGTTCACCCACGGTGGAAGGGGCAAAAGTGGTGTTGGAAGTGATTTCGCATGTAAAAGGAGACAAAGTTCTCATTTTCAAGAAAAAAAGAAGAAAAGGCTACCGCAAACTGAACGGACATCGTCAACAGTTTTCGGAGGTGAGAGTGAAAGAAATTATTGCTTAATCAGTTAAAATCGTAAGAAAATGGCACACAAAAAAGGTGTAGGTAGTTCGAAGAACGGTCGCGAATCGGAAAGTAAACGATTGGGCGTAAAAGTATTTGGTGGTCAATCTGCCAAAGCCGGCAACATTTTGGTTCGTCAGCGTGGAACCGTTCATCATCCCGGACAAAACGTGGGAATAGGAAAAGATCATACGCTTTATGCATTGATCGACGGTGTGGTAGTTTTCCGCAAAAAACGCGACAATCGTTCGTTTGTATCGGTACTTCCCAAAGCTGAAGCCTGAAAAGCGTAGCTTGGATAGACAAGAAAATCGACCATAAAATAGAATTTTAGTTGACTGAACAACCCGCCACCGGCGGGTTGTTTGTTTCCTATAGAGTTTGTAGCCGAATGATTCGATGAAACAAGGGGGTTCGATGAAAGAAATTATCGGTCTATCGGCCGAAGAACTTCGGTTTATTGAGGAGCACGAACGGGATGATATCCGCGACTTGGCTCTGCGAAAGTCCTTGTTCGAGGGGAAGGATGCACCGTTTCTGTTGTCGCAGATTGCGGGACGCAAAACAGCGAAGAACAAAATTCCTTCGTGGTATGCAAATCCGCAAATCGTGTATCCACAGCATGTATCGATGGAGCAGGCTTCATCGGAAACCACAGCTGCATACAAAGCTTCGCTGCTGTCCGGCAGTCATGGCAGATTGATTGATCTCACGGGCGGATTGGGCGTCGATTTTGTTGCGATGTTGGCTCATTTTGACGAAGGTGTGTATGTGGAATCGAATGAAGAATTATGTCGCGTTGCGGCCTACAATTTCGGAGTATTGGGTATTGAAAATGTAACCATCGAAAACACATCTGCCGGAGATTATCTCAGTCGAAATCCGCAAGCCGATCTCATCTACCTTGATCCATCGCGAAGAGATAGCACAGGACGAAAAATCTTCCGGATCGAAGATTGTCAACCAAACGTCAGTGAACTGATGCCTATGCTTGCTTCCGCTTCTCCCCGCATCCTGATTAAATATTCGCCCATGCTCGATATCGGATTGGCGGTGAAATCGTTGGCAAACGTCTGTGAAGTGCATGTAGTGGCAGTGGATAACGAGTGCCGGGAATTGCTTTTCGTGTTGGAGACGACAGCAACAGAAGCACCATGCCGATATGTGGCGGTGAATCTCAAAAAAAACGGTCAGTCCGAAATATTTTCTTTCTCCACGCAAGAGAAAATGTCGCCGGCAAATTATGCGCAAACTCTCGGAACTTATCTCTACGAGCCCAATGCTGCTATCCTGAAAGCGGGAGCTTTCGATATTGTGGCCTCACGCCATGATGTGCTAAAACTTCATCCGAATACCCATTTATACACTTCGGATGAGTTGAAAAACGATTTTCCCGGACGTGTTTTTGAAGTTGAAGACGTTTTTTCGCCCAATAAGCATCATCTCCGAAATTTTGTTTCGAGCAATCCTCAAGCCAATATCGGCGTTCGCAATTATCCCGATTCAGTGGCTGAAATACGCAAAAAAACGGGAATCAAAGAGGGAGGCAATCGTTATGTGTTTGCTGCCACCTTAAATGACGGACAAAAGAAATGGATCGTGTGCTCGAAAATCGGACATAAAGGACTGTCCCCGAATAATTCGTGACACGACAACTTACTTACTCAAGTTGCTCAATCACATAATTCCACATCATCACACATCCGGGCTACAATATTTTCAATATTTTGACACCCACGTTTATGCTAAACGGTTATCTTTGCAGTATGATTATTCCACGAATGATAAATAAGGCCGTTTCCATTGCTTTTGCAGGATGTTTGCTGCTGCTGATTTCGTGCACCGAAGACAGTTTTGTCGAAAATTCGGCGCGCTTGCGCATCAGTCTCACCGAATCATCGTCGATGCCGCTTTCGGAAGCCAATCTCCAAATAACTTCTATCGAAGTGATGTTGACCGATTCGACCGGACAATCGCAAGACGAATGGATTCCGCTGGAATATGCCGGTGGTACTTACAACCTGTTGAAATATCTGAAAGGTGAGACAATACGGATTGCCGATCAGTATTTTTCTGCCGGAACAATTACTCAAATTCGCATCAAATTGGCGAGCGCGCTTCATATTGTCGATAATTACAGTTTGCTCTCCGATCAGCAACAACTGCCTGTAGATTTGGCTACCGAATATCAGGATGGGGTAGTGGTAGCCGCGGACATTTCGCTTACTCCGAACGTGATCACCGATATTCTGCTCGACTTTAACCTTGCTCAATCCATCTACAAAAACAACACAGACGATTTTGTTTTTGTTCCTTACGTCAGAGCTTACACCCAACTGGATGGCGGAATGTTGAAGGGCACGATTTCGCCGGTGGAAGCTGTTCCTATGGTGCAAATCGGATATCTGACCGATACCCTCAGCACGTTTGCCGCATCCGATGGTTCGTTCTATTTTCAGGGACTTCGCGCCGGATTGTGGGAAATTCATGTCATCCCGCTCAACACCCTTTATGCCGACACCACAGTGATGGATACCGTTTTCAATCAGACGACTACAACCGTATCTCCTAATCCGATCGTGCTGAAGAAAATAGAATAATGTAGATAAAAAATCGTTTTGGATCTTTTGAATTCTTTTATTGTTAAAAGAACGATTGCCTTATTTTGAGTGCCGACATCCACTGAACTCAATCGAAAAAGAAGACAAACCCCGAAAACTCCTTGAGAAATACTGATATTACAGAGATGAACAACAATAGCTGAAGGGTGAACATTCCATGCTTCATCGTTCATCTATTTGCCATGGAGCTGAGTAAGGGTTGCTATGGAGTTGCTATGGAGTTGCCTCGGAGCTATAGCGTAGAATGGCGATAGATAAATTGGCGGGAACAAATAAATGGAGAAGAAATGAAAGAGAGGTAAAACTCGGAAATGAACGGATCATCCGTAATTCATGAAGCAACCTCAATGTTTATCTACCGACGCTATTTCACCCAGAGACAAAATTCTTCTATCGTTTTTTTTATGTTTTCTTTTTTCCGTTTAAATATATTTCAATACATTTGCAAAAGAAGATAAATAACTTTATATCGTTCAGAAAACACGGAATGAGATTCAAATTATATTTAAGCATCGATAAACATACATTTGGCAATCGATTACCTTTCAATTACCAATATGAACTGTCGGCGGTGATATACAAAATACTTGCCGGCGCCAATCAGGCATTCGCCGAATGGCTTCACGATAACGGCTTTGCGGCAGACAAAAAGGTATTCAAGCTGTTTTCCTTTTCGAGGTTGCAAATACCCCAATATCGCATGGAGGGAAGTTTTCTGAAAATCCTTTCGGACACGGCCGAATGGTATCTTTCTTTTTTGCCCGAACGCAGTACGCAGGAATTTATTCAGGGCATTTTCAGAGAACAGCAGTTTGAGTTGGGAAACCGGCAAGCCCGTATCCGCTGCAGGGTGCAAAGCATCGAAATGCTGTCTTTGCCACTGTTTACCGAACAAATGTCGTTCAGGACACTTTCGCCGATGTGCCTGACGCTGAAGCGCGAAAACGGAACCGACGAATATGTTGCTCCCGATCACCCCATGGCGAAGGAACTCATCCGACAAAATTTGCTCGACAAATACAAAGCTTTCACCGGCAACGATTTTCCCAATCATGATGCTGCGTTCGACTTCAAGGTGACCAATCAACCCCGCTCATCGCTGGTAACCATCAAAGCCGGTACGCCGCAGGAAAGCAAAATCCGTGCTTTCGGTTGCAATTTTCAGCTGACGGCACCTGTCGAGTTGATGAAAATCTGTTACGATTGCGGCATCGGCAGCAAAAACAGCTTGGGGTTTGGGATGGTGGAAACAACAAAAGAAAATAATAAACAGGAAAACTAAAAGGATATATGTTACAAGAAATAATCCGTTTCACAGAGGATATTATTGTTGATCTGCCCGATATATTGCAATGGAATTTACAACCAAGTAAAGGATTACATGTTTTTATTGACATAGATGAAAATGGGCAATGGGTAAATCAAAACCTTCAAGAAGGAAAAGATTATGAGTATTATGATGGGAAAAGCGACATTAGCGATTTACTTAAGTTGGCAGTACAATATGAAGCATTAAGTAAACTAATCGCTAATGACATGAATAAATGCTTAGACAATCAAAAATATGTAGAAAATGATAACAGTAATATCATAGAATATCCTATTAAACAAATTCAATCGTGCAGTCCTTTCGTGATTGGCTTTAAGCGTAAAGAGGACACAACTCAGATTAAAATCAATAACAAAGTAACTGAAGCAGATAGATTTCTAGTTGTTGAAAAAAGAGCTAAAGTATATTTAGAAAATGCAAAATTTACTTGCAAAAACAATGCGATACTTTTGAAAAAAGTTGATTTTTTCATTGAAAACATTCCTGCTATTTTTGATAAATTAAAAGCACTGACTTTTTCGGTAAAGGTTAGAAATAAAATTATCGAAAAAACTGTTTATGATTTAAGTAAAAATGATTTCATTTTCATTTACCTTAGAACTGCGTCACTTGACGAATACAGGGAAACGTACGACAACTATTTAAAAGATAAATTATTTTTGAAAAATCAATATAATTCCGATAAAAATATAACCGATACAACTTACGGAGTACCATTTTATAAAACATCTTTAAGTGACAGTAAACTTTTTATTAGACACAAAACAGCTTTATTTTATGAGGGATTAAATATAAGGGTACAGGCGAAAGATGTTAAAACATTATATTATTTCGAAACTTTATTGTCAAACAAAGTATTTCCTAATCCCTTACCAATTTTTATAGATAAAGAAGAGATTAAAAAAGGGGAGGAAATCATAAAAATCTTTAAAGATTCAGAGGGATCCAAGGCTTCCTATTCAGAAATATTGAAAGAATTATTTGCAAGGCATCCCAACATTACACTCCAGAAATATTACTTATTAAATATGAATATGAAAAGGGGGGAAATAGTCGATTTTGATTTTGTCCCATTATTCAGATTTTATCTCGAACCGAAACAAACAATATATAATGTGACCCAAGCCGAAATAGTGAAAAATAAAAATTTCGAAAAAGGGTATGATATGGATATTGTAATGATTTTCGATTTTGAAAGAATTGTAGTAAGCGAGATATTTAATAATTCGCTTGTTAAAATAAAAGATGATGAATATTCAACAAACTACTTCGGCGACATAGATCCTCAGTACGTAATAGGGGGCGATATCATGTATCAGCTTATTATGAAATACAGAAAAGCTTTTTATGATTATATATATAAATCGAAACAAAATACAATTAATACATCAATGTTTGATGAGATAATGTATAATTCTATTTTGTCTACCATTAGGAAGGATGAAATAAAAGGTAAATTTGAATGGAATAATACCATTAAAAAGAAAATCAATATTTGGTTTAGCTTATATAATTTATTTAATAACAATATAAATTCAGAGAATATGGCATCAAAAGTAACAGATTTAATATCCAAAATGAGAAGTGTCGCAAAAGGCGATGCCAATTTAGAAACTCCAGAAGAATTTGCATTTGGAGCAGGACAAATCGTTTCATATCTAATTGACCGTAGTGCAGCAAGCAATAAAACGTATGCCTTACTTGAGCCTTATTTACAAAAGTCCAAGTCAGGCCAATTGCAAGATGCAATTGCACAAACCATTGCGGTATATAAACACGATATTCGTGTTTATAAAGGAAAATTTGAGCATTTGGCATCTCATGTGTTGACATATGATAATGACATAGACATGAAGCCTTTGGTAAAATATTTTTTAGCCGGATGCTTTAGCCCTTGCGTCATTTATGAATCGGAAGAAGAAAATTAACAATTACAAAAATATAGGAGATTAAAATTATGACAGAATTTAGAAATAGAGTTTTTGGATGTGCTATCGTAAAAGCAATTAACTCAAACTACAATGCTGATTTTTCCGGCCAACCCCGAACTTTGCCAAGTGGAATAGTTTATGCTACAGATAAAGCTTTTAAATACATGATTAAAAGATATTTAAAAGACGTTTATCCGAATGAACCCATATTAAATTTCAAACGATTCAAATCTGAATTTACACCATTAGATTTGTCGGAAACTTACGAATACTTATTTAAGGCCAAAGTAAGTGAAGATACATTAGATGCAATTGCTAAAAATTTACTTTCATGTATAGATGTCCGCTTTTTTGGAGCTACTTTTGCACCCAAAGGACAAAATATAAAAAATAAAAATTTATCTATTCATGGACCTGTACAGATAAATCACGGGGTTAATATATGGAAAGAAAATAATATTTTTACAGAGCAAATACTTTCTCCTTTTAGAAATCCGGATAAAAATCCGGAAGATACCGATAAAAAAAACGATCAAGAAAACCAAGAAAAGCAAGCAACAACTATTGGAAGACAATCAAAATTAGAAGAAGGGCATTATTTACACCATTTTTCGATTAATCCTAAAAATCTTAAAGATGTCACTGCAATTGCTGCCGAAGGCAAGCAAATACTAACAAGCAAAGATATTGATAAGCTTAAAGAAGCTATGAGACGAAGCGTCACATGGTACGATTCTGCATCCAAAGCAGGATGTGAAAATGAAATGTTGGTTTGGATACAATTGAGTGATGATTCAAAAATTGTTTTGCCAAACTTTCTTTCTTTAATAGATTTATTGCCCAATAAAAAAGATAATAAATATGTTTTTGATTTTTCGAAATTTAATGAAAAATTGCAAGAGCTTCCTGATGAGATTGAAACAATAGAAATTTATTATAACAAGCAAACGGTTATTTTGGAAAATAAACCTGAAAATGCCATTCAAATGGATATTTAATTATGAGTAAAAAATTAATATCTTTTGATTTAAAAGCGGAATTTGGTTTTTTTAAAAAACCGGATATCAACGAAGGAATATGTTTAACGTTTAATATGCTCCATAAACCGGCATTACTCGGTATACTTGGTGCTATCTCAGGCATGAAAGGACACAGAAAATATGAGGAATTTCCTGAGTACTATAATAGGTTAAAACATCTAAAAGTAGGAATCCAACCATTAAAGAGCGATAAGGGTAATTTCACAAAAGATATTATAAGTTATAATAATAGTACGGGATTGGCTAGTGATGAACGAGGAGGAAATTTAATAGCAACCGAACAAATACTCATAAAACCATCTTACCGGTGTTTTTTGCTTTTAAATCTTGAGAATGAAATCGAAAAAAAACTATTTGACAACATTATGTCGTACAAAGCAGAATTCTTACCCTATATGGGTAAGAACGATTTCTCAGCATGGTGGACAAATTCAATGGAATATGGGGATATTCGCGAATTTGATTTTAGCACGGATTTCAAAATCGATACTATTTTTATAAAAAGCGAAGCCGTTAGCTCATATATCTCAAATGCCTTTGGGCGTAGCGCAAGATTAAATATTCAACCTTTTGTTTATTTTGAAAAACTTCCGATAGCATTTGATGAAAAGCTTTATCAATATCAGTATGCCGATATTGTTTATTCCAATGCAATTTTTAGCAATGAAATGAAGATGAGCCTAAACAGCATATTTTATAAAATTGATAACGCCGCTATTATTCAACTTTTTTAAAAGTATACAATGTATGATCTAGACTATTTCAATCATCTTATATTCAACAGTCATTTGTATTTTGCACATCTACCAAAAGAAAATGATGGGAGGGCTCCCGAATTATTATCAGAACATTCGGCACTCACTTATCATTATGCCCAAACTATTGCAGAAAAACAATCATTGAATGATGTCATCAAAAATCTGATAGAAAATTCCATACCTAGTCAGTTATCCAATAAAGAATTGCTTGCCAAAATTATAAAAAAACTATTTTGGCAAGCAATTGCTTTTCACGATTTAGGCAAAGTGAATCAAAATTATCAGAAGACTAAAATGAATAATACGAATAAAGACATTTTGCATGTGAGGCATAATTTTGACACACAGCATTCGGTAATAAGCGTATATATTTTCATGGCTTTTTACTATGTTGAAACGCTCACAATTGATTTGCCTGATATAGAACTGGCTTTTTTAGATAATATTGCTTTATACCTAAGCTATTCCATTTATCGTCATCATGATTCTTTTTTAGATTATGCACAAGATGAAAAAAAATGGAATAATGAACGACTATTTGATTTAAGTGGTTATTTAAAGATATTCGGGATTGAGATCGAGAAAATTGATGAATTTCATCAATCTATGTTTGCTCATGATTTACATGGAATAAACGGAATATTTGGACAATTTAAGAATTTAATGGTCAAATCCGATTCTTTTCCACTATTTGCCCTGGTAAAGCTTCATTATTCATTACTTACAGTGGCAGATTATCTGGCTACTGCACATTACATGAATAATTGGAATGAAATGCTAACCGATTTCGGCTTAATTGATGAAAAGTTGAAAAATAAAATAATTGAAAGCATTGAAAATTCTAAATACAATAAAGAAGTATTCGAAACTATAAGAAAAAAAGAATTCCCCAATCCTGATAAATATAAAGAACAATCTAACAATAATCTAAACGTTTTACGCAAATGTCTTGCAATCGAAGTTGTAGAAAGTATTAGAGCAAATAGCAATAAAAATTTATTTTATATAGAAGCACCAACCGGCAGTGGAAAAACCAATCTTTCTATGGTGGTAATAGCAGAACTATTAAGGAATGATAACCTGAATAAGATTTCTAGAATATTTTATGTATTCCCTTTTACCACCCTCATCACTCAAACTTATGCATCTCTGATTGATACGTTAAAATTAAACGATAAGGAAATAGTAGAAGCCCACTCAAAAGCTCCTTTTCAGACTGGTCATTATGAGGATGATTATAAAAACTATATCGATTATATTTTTCTGAATTATCCTATAATGCTGCTCTCACATATTCGTTTCTTCGATATTTTAAAATCGAATTCTAAAGATTTTAATTATTTATTACATCGATTATCCAATTCTATAGTAATCATTGACGAAATACAATCCTATCCACCAAATACTTGGGATAAGATTACCTACTTTATTGTTAATTTTGCAAAGTATTTTAATATAAAATTTGTCGTAATGTCTGCCACACTTCCTAAAATTGGCAACATTTTAGACAATAAGGAATTAGCATCTGATTTCGTATATTTGGTAAAGGACAAAAATAAATATTTCAGGAATCCGAATTTTTGTAATAGGGTAAAATTTGACTATCATTTACTACAGTTACCTGTTCCCTGTAAAGAAGAAAAACAAGAATATCTTTCAAATTTAAAAAGAACGGTAATCGAAAAATCGAAAGATTATGCATATTCGAATTCTACTCACCCCAATAGTGTTTTTACTGTTGTAGAATTTATTTTCAAAAAAACAGCAAGCGAATTTTATAATCTAATAAAAAAGGATAACGATTTCTTTGATTATTTATTTTTGCTTTCGGGCACCATTCTTGAGCCACGTAGAAAAGCTATTATAAATAGTTTGAAATCTAACGAATTTCGAAGAAAGAAAGTATTGCTCATTACCACGCAAGTGGTGGAAGCCGGGGTCGATATCGATATGGATTTAGGCTTTAAAGATAAATCAATCATCGATAGTGATGAACAACTTGCCGGGCGAATAAACCGAAACGTAAATAAAAAAGGATGTAAGCTTTTTATTTTTAATTGTGATTCAGAAAAAACACTTTATGGTAGCGATGAACGATATAAATTAATGAAAGAAATAAGCAATGAATATCAAACCATTTTAGAAACAAAAGATTTCGATCGGTTATATTCTTTAATCATTAAAAAAATAAAAGAAAACAACCGAAGTCGGTACATTTCAAATTTATCGGATCTAATCAATAAAATTTTTTCTCTGGATTTTAAAGGAGTAGATTCCGAATTACAAATTATTGACAAGAAAAGTAAATCTGTTTTTGTTCCACTGGAAATAGAAAAAAAGTATTTACAACAGTATGAAACAATATTAGAAGAATTTAATATAAAAAATAACGGATTGATTATAAATGGTAAAGAAGTCTGGATTTGCTATGAAGACATAATCAATAATCAGACAGAAGATTTTGTAAAAAACAGAATAAAAATGAAAAAGTTGCAAGGATTGATGTCTAATTTTATTATTTCTATTTTCCCTTCCGGAAGAGATTATGAAATGCTAAAAACATTTGGTGAAGAAAAATATGGTTTTCTGTATTTAGAAAATTATATGGATGTTTATTCGTTTGAAAATGGTATAAACACAGATATTCTCAAAGAATCTAATTTTATTTGATATACTCTTTTATGAGCCTCACAGCAACATATATCAATCTTTATCATGTTTGTAAACGGGAATTGTGGCTTCATGCCAACGGGATCAGATTTGAGCAGACTTCCGACTTGGTATATGATGGCAAGTTGATTCACGAAACGAGTTATCCGCAACGTTCGGAGCGATATGAAGAAGTGGAAATCGATGGCATAAAAATCGATTATTACGATGCGCGGAATAAAGTGATTCACGAAATTAAGCGTTCGGACAAAGTGGAGGAGGCGCATGTCTGGCAAGTGAAATATTACATTTACGTGCTGGAACGCAATGGGATAAAAGAAGTTAGCGGGTTATTGGAATATCCGACGCTGCGTCAAACCACCAAAGTGGAGCTGACGGATGCCGACCGGCAGAAAATTGCCGAAATGGAAAAGGAGATTACGGAAATTATTCAATCCGATGATTGCCCTCCTGTGATTCATTCGAAAATTTGCAAGAATTGCAGTTACTATGATTTTTGTTATGTGGAAGAAAAAGAAAGTATTACAGAGCAATAATTATATAGGCTAAAATTTATGATATGAAGAAGACCTATTACCTGTTTAATCCGGGAACGTTGCAACGGAAAGACAATACGATAAAGTTTACTCCGATTGAGGAAGACGGGAATGGCTTGGAACATGAAGGGCAACCCCGATATCTGCCGGTGGAAAATATTGCCGAATTTTACGTGTTTGGCGCTTTGAATGCCAACAGTGCTTTGTATAATTTTTTGGGACAAAACGACATTGCCGTACATTTTTTCGATTATTACGAAAATTATACCGGTTCGTTTATGCCGCGCGACGGTCTGCTTTCGGGAAAAATGATTTTGGCTCAAACCTCAGCTTATCAGAGCAAAAAAAGGAGGCTCGAACTGGCGCGGAAATTTGTGGAAGGTGCGGCTTTCAATATGACCAAAAACCTGCGTTATTATAATTCGCGCGGTAAGGATCTGGAGGGGGTAATCGAAAAAATTGAGCAATATGCCGCGATGCTTCCCAATGCGGAAGCCGTTGACGAAATGATGGGATTGGAAGGCAACATAAGGCAAACCTATTACGAAGGTTTCGAACTTATCCTCAACGATTTCAGCATGGGTGGAAGAAGTAAGCAACCGCCTAAAAACGAAGTGAATGCGTTGATTTCGTTTGGCAATATGATGTGCTATTCGCAGTGCTTGCGGGCGATTCATCAAACGCAGCTCAACCCGACGATCAGTTACCTGCATACGCCGGGAGACCGCCGTTATTCGCTTTCGTTGGATATATCGGAAATCTTCAAACCGATATTGGTGGACCGAGTGATTTTTAAACTGTTGAACAAAAAAGAGCTTCAGGAAAAGCATTTCGAAAATAAACTCAATAAGTGTTTGCTCAATCCGGCAGGGAAAAAGATTTTCGTTCAGGCCTTTGAGGAGCGGCTCAACGAAACCATTCAGCACCGATCGCTCAAACGCAAAGTGAGTTATCGGCATCTCATCAAGTTGGAATGTTACAAACTGAGCAAACATTTGCTGGGAATGGAAGAATATAAACCGTTTAAAATGTATTGGTAGTTATGAAACACAAATCCCCTGTCACCCCGATCACTCATAAAAAAGTTTGAGCAGTGTATGTAATTTTGGTATATGATGTTGGAGAAAAGCGCGTCGGAAAAATGCTGAAATTGTGTCGCAAATATTTGAATTGGATACAAAATTCGGTTTTTGAAGGTGATATTTCCGAGGTTAAATTGAAAGAATTGACTATATTGGCGGAAAAAATAATGAAACCGGAAGAAGATTCGTTGATTATTTTTTCGAGTCGGACAGAAAAGTTTCTCGACAAGCAAATTATTGGAAAAGAGCGAAGTAGCACCGATAATTTTCTCTAACCGTGTTGTCGAATAAGGGGTTTTCTAACGGTTGCGCGAGCAATCGACAGGAACAGCGATCATTGACATATTGAGAATCAACATATAAAATAAGTTGTCGATAGTCGGGAATTTTTATATTTTTGCCTATCGACAACTTTTCTACTTCAAAAATGAAGTTTATTTTGTGTTTTAGGGCTGATTTTCAGCCTTATTTTCAGTCGTTTTCAACGGCTCTTAATCGCACCAGAAGGAATTGAAATGATAGAGGCCGATTTCCCGCACCCTGTCGGTAGGAACTCTTAATCGCACCAGAAGGAATTGAAATGCTTGAAGCGCTCTTTAAAGCGTGCCGGAAGGCTCTCTCTTAATCGCACCAGAAGGAATTGAAATGCCGATAAAATTTTTCTATTCTTACGCAGTTGAAATCTCTTAATCGCACCAGAAGGAATTGAAATACCGTATATGAGTCCAAAAGAAGCCTACGCAGCGCTCTCTTAATCGCACCAGAAGGAATTGAAATCCGGGTGGAGGCTACATCGGCGAGAAAATAGCGACACGCTCTTAATCGCACCAGAAGGAATTGAAATTCAGATAACGGGTAAATAGATCTGACAGTCCTATTTTCTCTTAATCGCACCAGAAGGAATTGAAATACTTTAAGTTGTCATACAAATAGTCCTTTATGTCAACCTCTTAATCGCACCAGAAGGAATTGAAATATGATTTCGACGGCTTCGGCGCAAAAGGAATATTTCCTCTTAATCGCACCAGAAGGAATTGAAATATTATAAGACAATTTGGTGAACCAGGTTTCGTAAACGCTCTTAATCGCACCAGAAGGAATTGAAATACCCATAGCCTGTTTTGATTAAAAATTCGTTTCCCACTCTTAATCGCACCAGAAGGAATTGAAATATGAAAGCGGTCGGCAAAGCCGCGATTTCATTACGGCCTCTTAATCGCACCAGAAGGAATTGAAATAAATAAAAAATCAGGCTACCGATAAAATCATGACCGCTCTTAATCGCACCAGAAGGAATTGAAATATTAAATATATCGACTATGTTGGCAACAGATCGCATCTCTTAATCGCACCAGAAGGAATTGAAATATTGAATCGATAAGTCCAATTTTTAACGCCTCGTCGCTCTTAATCGCACCAGAAGGAATTGAAATATTTGCCTTTCGACTTGTGCGGTATCTGCGCCTATGCTCTTAATCGCACCAGAAGGAATTGAAATTTATATTCAACAACGTAATTATTCAGTTTACAAACAACTCTTAATCGCACCAGAAGGAATTGAAATTTTTGTAAGATGGATTGTTGTTCCGATATATCAACCTCTTAATCGCACCAGAAGGAATTGAAATAGTAAATATTCCCGACATCCCCTATGGATTTTACGTACTCTTAATCGCACCAGAAGGAATTGAAATTGTGAATTGCTTTCGTATTTACGGCCAGATCCATTGACTCTTAATCGCACCAGAAGGAATTGAAATATTTTATTACTATTACAGAGAGGAGAATTTTAATGGGCCCTCTTAATCGCACCAGAAGGAATTGAAATCCCAGTCCGTTGGCCGTGCTCTCGTAGATTACCACTCTCTTAATCGCACCAGAAGGAATTGAAATACGATCAAAGGAAGGACTATCGCACGTGAAAAACCTCTCTTAATCGCACCAGAAGGAATTGAAATATCTGATCCAGAATCAGATTAACCGATTCCTCATCACCTCTTAATCGCACCAGAAGGAATTGAAATGACACAAATATGCAGTTTTGAAGTTTGCCAAGTGTCTCTTAATCGCACCAGAAGGAATTGAAATGGCGAAGTTTGCGAAATTACAAACGGCGGTTTGTGGATCTCTTAATCGCACCAGAAGGAATTGAAATGTGGGGAGACAGGATAGTGAAGGATGGGGTTGCGATGCTCTTAATCGCACCAGAAGGAATTGAAATATGAGTAACCCTTGCATTTCGCAGAATGATGCGATATGCAGCTCTTAATCGCACCAGAAGGAATTGAAATACCTATAGTCTTCTTCAGCTATTCCCTGCTGTTTGCTCTTAATCGCACCAGAAGGAATTGAAATATGAGTAACCCTTGCATTTCGCAGAATGATGCGATATGCAGCTCTTAATCGCACCAGAAGGAATTGAAATACCTATAGTCTTCTTCAGCTATTCCCTGCTGTTTGCTCTTAATCGCACCAGAAGGAATTGAAATTTTTGTAAGATGGATTGTTGTTCCGATATATCAACCTCTTAATCGCACCAGAAGGAATTGAAATTTATATCCTCTTTCATACCCCTTATTTAATAATTCCTTAACTCTTAATCGCACCAGAAGGAATTGAAATGCGTGTTAAACTCATCAATTATTTGAGTTAGTCTTCTCTTAATCGCACCAGAAGGAATTGAAATAAAGTTGATAGTCGGTAAGATACCCATTTTCATTGAGCTCTTAATCGCACCAGAAGGAATTGAAATATCCATGAGTGCCAACTCCATGTCGCTCGACTGGGTGCTCTTAATCGCACCAGAAGGAATTGAAATAAACAAGCTTGACAGGATACTTAACGGATTTCAGCCTCTTAATCGCACCAGAAGGAATTGAAATTCATTAAAACCTTTTCCTCCTGATTCCACATCTATGAACTCTTAATCGCACCAGAAGGAATTGAAATAATATAAAACCGGCGGGAAAAAAATACAGTTTGCAACTCTTAATCGCACCAGAAGGAATTGAAATCCGATGATGACAACATAATTGATCCGCTCGCATATACTCTTAATCGCACCAGAAGGAATTGAAATTTCGGAAGTGATTTGATGAATGCGGCTATCTCGTCTTCCTCTTAATCGCACCAGAAGGAATTGAAATATGTTTGCGATCTGCGGCATCTCGTCTGCTACCACTCTTAATCGCACCAGAAGGAATTGAAATTTTACTTTTTCCTCTTTATTGAGCCCGTGATAATACTCTTAATCGCACCAGAAGGAATTGAAATTCGGATATAACCAGCGTACACCCATTATCCTTTAATAACTCTTAATCGCACCAGAAGGAATTGAAATTCAAGTGATCCGCCAGCCCAAATGGCAGGGTCATCTCTTAATCGCACCAGAAGGAATTGAAATAGCGAAACTCTTCGCACTCCGTCTCCTGTTTGTTCTCTTAATCGCACCAGAAGGAATTGAAATTCCTGTCGGCTGACGGCGGTGGCACGCTTTTCCTCTCTTAATCGCACCAGAAGGAATTGAAATTTAATTAAAGATAACAATTTAAAAAGAAAAGTTATGCTCTTAATCGCACCAGAAGGAATTGAAATAAAGAATGCATTGAAAACACAAAATGCCATATATACTCTTAATCGCACCAGAAGGAATTGAAATACCGTGATATCCGGCGTGAGGCACTTTGAAGGTTTGTTCTCTTAATCGCACCAGAAGGAATTGAAATGCAAGTTCGAAGGTTTCTATTTTTGTTATTTGGTTTATACTCTTAATCGCACCAGAAGGAATTGAAATATTTTATCGTAGGATAGATCACGAGACATAACTAACTCTTAATCGCACCAGAAGGAATTGAAATTCTTATGAACGAAATCGACCTTGATAAACTTCATGAATCTCTTAATCGCACCAGAAGGAATTGAAATTCGGTCGTTTTTTTTGTGTGATCGCAAATAAATTATCTCTTAATCGCACCAGAAGGAATTGAAATTAGGTTATTAATCCTTGAACGTTATTAAATTGGGAGCTCTTAATCGCACCAGAAGGAATTGAAATACTAATAATTTACAAAAACTTTCTGCACGTAAGTTACTCTTAATCGCACCAGAAGGAATTGAAATACAAGAAAGGCTACAACGAAATTTGGAGCCGTATCCTCTTAATCGCACCAGAAGGAATTGAAATACAAGAAAGGCTACAACGAAATTTGGAGCCGTATCCTCTTAATCGCACCAGAAGGAATTGAAATATATGTTTTCCTTAAATACTACAAAGACGAAACCGCTCTTAATCGCACCAGAAGGAATTGAAATATGGTTAAATAACTTCGTTCTGTTTCTATGCCCTTAACTCTTAATCGCACCAGAAGGAATTGAAATTCGTAACCGTTTCCTCTTATACCTAAGTAGGCTAATAACTCTTAATCGCACCAGAAGGAATTGAAATATAAAGAACTCGGATACAACGACGACGAAAAAAATTTCTCTTAATCGCACCAGAAGGAATTGAAATAAATTTAGTAGATACGGTAATTAACACAGTAGTTGCTCTTAATCGCACCAGAAGGAATTGAAATTTAACCAAAGCGGAACTGAAAACGAACCTCTTGCCCTCTTAATCGCACCAGAAGGAATTGAAATAGTTATCTCTTCTTCAAATACTCCATACATAAATTCCTCTTAATCGCACCAGAAGGAATTGAAATAGTTATCTCTTCTTCAAATACTCCATACATAAATTCCTCTTAATCGCACCAGAAGGAATTGAAATATATATAACCAAGATCGTGCGTGCTTCTCTCATAGTTCTCTTAATCGCACCAGAAGGAATTGAAATTTTCCAAAACCTACATTCATCGGTAAAACAATAGAACCAACTCTTAATCGCACCAGAAGGAATTGAAATATGAATTGTTTTCTGTTTATTTTGCTATTTCTGTCTCTTAATCGCACCAGAAGGAATTGAAATAGCGGGGACGCTATAGAAATAGTACTAACAGACTACGCTCTTAATCGCACCAGAAGGAATTGAAATACGTTCTTTCTGCACGATTCTTTGCGTCGAACGACGTCTCTTAATCGCACCAGAAGGAATTGAAATGTAAAAATTATTTTGTTGATATTGTTGTTATTAATCACTCTTAATCGCACCAGAAGGAATTGAAATATTGCAGGATTGACAGGCATAAGCGGGTTTCTTAAGAACTCTTAATCGCACCAGAAGGAATTGAAATTTAATTATCTTTCGTTTAATTGCCTTAAGCGCTCTTTCTCTTAATCGCACCAGAAGGAATTGAAATACAATTCCAAAAAGATTGATCCTTATTATATTAGCTCTCTTAATCGCACCAGAAGGAATTGAAATGGACGACCCTTATGTATGCTCCCGTCGAGATAAATCTCTTAATCGCACCAGAAGGAATTGAAATGCATCATTACTGTCGTTATTGATAGATATTACTGTTATGCTCTTAATCGCACCAGAAGGAATTGAAATTCGTAACCGATGAACCGTTTACCTCTATTTCGTATTTACTCTTAATCGCACCAGAAGGAATTGAAATTTGATGGTAAGAATGGTAAAATAACCGCAGTTGATGGCTCTTAATCGCACCAGAAGGAATTGAAATATATTGGCAGCGAGGGCCGAAGGATAACATCTGAACTCTTAATCGCACCAGAAGGAATTGAAATCACATCAATCCGGATTGGTTGATGCTCGGAAACGAACTCTTAATCGCACCAGAAGGAATTGAAATCCTGTCGGGTGTACATAAACTGTATCTTGAGCAGGAACTCTTAATCGCACCAGAAGGAATTGAAATAAATATTTAATATTCTGCTCCGGCGTCATACGGGACTCTTAATCGCACCAGAAGGAATTGAAATAAACTTGTCTTCACAGTACGGTATCGCGAAGAGTGACTCTTAATCGCACCAGAAGGAATTGAAATCTCCAAGTTCGATGATAGGCGGTGGTAATGGCGATAACTCTTAATCGCACCAGAAGGAATTGAAATCTCCAAGTTCGATGATAGGCGGTGGTAATGGCGATAACTCTTAATCGCACCAGAAGGAATTGAAATACTTAATGTAAAGTTATGAACGTAAAATTAAAAGAACTCTTAATCGCACCAGAAGGAATTGAAATAGCATTTCTTCTTGAGTTAGATTCATTAATCTTTCCATCTCTTAATCGCACCAGAAGGAATTGAAATGCAATACCTAAAAGCGCATTTATAGGAAAAACGATACTCTTAATCGCACCAGAAGGAATTGAAATCCCGACATTAGGTCCGTTGTTCGGATCATTCAAACTCTTAATCGCACCAGAAGGAATTGAAATATAATATGTATTTATTTTTTATCTTTTTCGTTTTTCAGTCTCTTAATCGCACCAGAAGGAATTGAAATTGTAGTTTTTATGGTCGGGATCTTGTTTGTTTATGCTCTTAATCGCACCAGAAGGAATTGAAATACAAAAAACGCCGACAGCGAAGCGGCGAAAGCGGCCTCTTAATCGCACCAGAAGGAATTGAAATAGCTTTTTCTATGCCGCATTTAGCTCTCTGGCCGTATTATCGGCTTGTAATTTTGCGTTTAATACAACCTGCCTGATGCCGGAATTGATCTCGCTCTCGTTTCCTGCAAACAGGTTGTCTGATTCGGATACATTACCGAAGATGTCCACTTGCCCGGCCATCCCGTAACTGGGATCTTTTTCCGATTTCTTTTTGAGAGAAAGAAAATTGCTATAAAGTTTGTTGTAGGCTTCCTGTTTCTTCTTCAGTTCAACCTCAGCATCCTTTATTCGTTGCTCAAGAGATTTTGCAGTACCCTCTTGCATGATTCCAGCAACTCCCTCAGCGTTTTGGCCTCTTCCTCCCTGATCATTTTGCCCATATCCGACTGAGCCTGCAGATTCTTTTGGTGTCTCTGCTTCTCCCTCATCAGCTCGATCAGCTTCTTCTGCGCCTTCGCTATCGACAGAGCCACCCGTATCTCGTCCCTCTCCATCGGTAAGGACGGATCCTTCTCCAGCATTCTGTTGATTATTTCCAACCGCTCCTGTCTCGTCATAATTATTATTATTTGCTACAAATTTATAAAAATATTCGTAAAACTCATCCTGTGTTACCCGGTTAACATAATATTCATCTATTTCATACTTTGATATTTCGTCAACCTCTACCTCTGATATTAGCTTTTAATCGCACCAGAAGGAATTGAAATTATACCGACTCCTGAAAGACAGCACGCTTGGAAATATCTCTTTTTTCATGTACTTTTGCGAAAACTAATCACAGCTATTTTTACACATTTTTTATAATCCTGTACAAACAATTATAATGCAACCACCTTATCCTCAAAAAGAAGACAAGATTGCAGAAATCGTGCTTGCACAACAGCAATCATTGCAAATAAAAAAGAATCGTATCATTCGCGTATTATATATTGTTGGAGGATCTATTGCTTTCGGATTATCAATCTTGGGGCTTTTCGTTCCCGGCCTTCCTTCCACACCTTTTGCATTGTTATCAGCCGCTCTCTATGCAAAAAGTTCGCCGAAATTGTATCAATGGATATTGAATAATAAGATTTTGGGACCAAGAATTTTAAATTATAAACGGCGAAAGGGTATGACACAAAAGGGAAAATTAGGGGTACTTGCACTGATGACAACGATGGTTCTCTTTTCATCGCTTGTCGTAGTTCGGAATATTCCTTTGCGATTAACCATACTCGGATTTGGGGTCGTAGGATGTGTTGTTGTGTGGTTTTTTGTGCCTACGGCAAAAGAAGATATTGAAAATATTGATAACCAAGATTAAATAATCAGATTTTCAGATAAGCGAAATAGTATTTCTCCACTTTTTTCGACAAAAGTTCAATATTGAGTATATCGGATGCTTGAGCTATATCTTTTACTGACCCATCCTTCATCAGAATATCGATGCTGTCATCTTCTTCTCTATACATGTCTGTCGTAACCGGTTCTAATGAACACAAATAGCTTGCTTCGTGCTCGGACAGATTAAATTTCTGCTGATAACTTTTCAAATATTCACTTATTTTTTCGAGATCAGGTTGCTCCGATGAAACTTCGATTTTGAATAACTTTCGATTAACCATTCCCGAACTGAGAAGTGACAATACCTTGTCGGGATGCGATGACCATACTTTTAGAGCTGACCATATATCGTTATCATCCAGATTGACAAAATGTTGTAATGCAACTCCGTAATTTTCAAAATCTATCATCTTAGGCTCGTTCAACAAAAAATAGGAGAGGGAAGGGGAAGCAAAAAGCTGAACTCCGTCGAGCGATAATTCTTTTGCACGTCGTAAAGTATTGATCAGCATTTTTTCGGCTGCAACTGCTGTTTTATGCAGATATACCTGCCAATACATCAAACGACGTGACATCAGGAAATTTTCGATAGAGTATATTCCTTTTGATTCCACAACAAGTCGATCATCTTTCAAGTCAAGCATTTTAATGATGCGTTCCGATCCGATATTTCCTTCGATCACACCCGTGAAAAAACTGTCACGGCGTAAATAATCGAGACGATCAACATCCAGTTGTCCACTCACAAGCTGATGCAGAAATCGTTTTGAATAAGTATCGTTGAAAATGGCTATAGCAGTATCAAGCGCTCCATTCCATTCGCGATTTATTTGCTGCATGAGCAGAAATGAAATTGTTTCGTGTTGAATGTTTTGGATAAGAGTATGTTCCAATGCGTGAGAAAAAGGCCCGTGTCCTACGTCGTGGAGGAGAATTGCTGCAAGTGCGTTTGTGTATTCGTTATCGGTTATTTCATATCCTTTTTGCCGTAGGTTGGTCAATGCTTCATCCATCAAATGCATTGCGCCAATGGAATGATGAAAACGTGTGTGCTGAGCTCCGGGATACACAAATGGAGCCAGCCCCAGTTGTCTTATTCGGTTTAATCGCTGCAAAAAAGGATGTTGAATGACTTCATATACAAAATCATTCGGTATATTGATAAACCCGAAAACGGGATCGTTGATAATTTTCCGTTTGCCGGCCATTTTTTTTCTAATAAATCAGGGAATACCTTATTTCAAATATTTATCCAACATTATTTTCATTTCCGCTTGAGTTTCGCGGGCTTTGTCGCGAGCAGCGTCAGCAAACTCTTCCGAATGGTCTGCATATATAATTGCACGAGACGAATTTACCAACAATCCGCAGGTGTCATTCATTCCATATCGACAAACCTCTTCGAGCGAACCGCCTTGTGCACCGATACCGGGTACGAGCAAAAAATGGTTCGGAACAATTTTTCTGACATTTTCGAACATTTGGCCTTGGGTAGCTCCAATTACATACATCATTTGCTCTTCGGTAGCCCAATTTTTAGAAATTCGAAGCACTTTTTCGAATAATCGTTCACCACGTGCATCTTCTGTCATTTGAAAATCATTCGAGCCCGGATTGCTTGTCAAAGCCAACAAAACCACCCACTTGGCATGATATTTCAAAAAAGGCTGCACACTGTCGGCTCCCATATAAGGAGACACTGTGACGGCATCCACCTTTACAGTTTCAAAGAAAGTTTGTGCATACATTTCGCTCGTATTCCCAATATCGCCACGTTTGGCATCGGCAATGATAAATTGGTCGGGATAGCGTTGGCGAATATATGCTACAGTTCGTTCAAAAGCGAGCCAGCCCTTTAAGCCTTGAGCTTCGTAAAAAGCCAGGTTGGGTTTATATGCGATGCAATAAGGCGCTGTGGCATCTATAATAGATTTGTTGAAAGTATAAACGGGATCTTCTTCGTCGAGCAAATGTTCGGGAATTTTTGCAATATCGGTATCCAGACCGACACAAAGAAACGATTGTTTTTTCAGAATCTGTTCGAAGAGTTGTTGTTTGTTCATATTTTGTTGTGTCAATTATCTCAAAATCATTTTTTAAATATTTTGGAATTATATTTCGACTTCTTTCATCCGTTCAGCATTTTCGCTCACAATCAATTGATCGATCACACCCTGAATGTCTCCATCCATAAATGCTGCCAAATTATATATGGTATAATTGATTCGATGGTCTGTTACACGACCTTGAGGATAATTATAGGTACGAATTTTAGCCGAACGGTCGCCCGTTGAAACCATTGTCTTGCGACGCGAAGCAATATCGCCCTGACGTTTTGTCAATTCCATATCGTAGAGTTTCGTACGAAGCATTTGCATGGCAAGTTCGCGATTGGCAAGTTGCGAACGTGCCTGTTGACATACTACAACAATGCCTGTCGGGCGATGCGTCAGTTGGACTTTGGTTTCGACTTTGTTCACATTTTGGCCTCCGGCACCACTCGAACGAGCCGTATGAAAATCGATATCGGCCGGATTTAAATCCACATCAAACTCTTCGGCTTCCGGCAAAACCGCAACAGTAGCGGCCGATGTATGAACACGTCCCTGAGTTTCGGTTGCAGGTACGCGTTGAACGCGATGAACGCCCGATTCGTATTTCAATGTTCCGTAAACGTCAGTTCCTGTCACTGTGAAAATAATTTCTTTATATCCGCCTGCTGTTCCTTCCGTAAAACTCGTAACTTCTGTTTCCCAGCCTTTGCTTTCGCAATATTTTACGTACATTTTATAAAGATCTCCGGCAAAAATAGCTGCTTCATCACCTCCTGTGCCTGCTCTGATTTCCATAACCACATTTTTGGCATCTTCAGGGTCGGCAGGAATAAGAAGTAATTTGATCTGTTCTTCGAGAGCAGGAAGTTTTTCTGCGTTAGCAGATATTTCTTCATTTGCCAATGCCCGCAAATCTGTATCACTTTCGGTTTCCAATATATTTTTGGCTTCGTCGATGCTGTTTAGTGCATTTTCGTATTCTTTTCTGACGGCAATTATTTTTTGCAAGTCGCTGTATTCCTTATTTAGCTTCACATATCTGTCCATGTCGGCAATAACTGCCGGATCTGTTATAAGGGTAGCCACTTCTTCAAACCGTGTTACCAAATGTGCCGTTTTATCTAATAAAATATTCTTTACCATTTAGTTAATTTTTCTTGATGCTAATTTTGTTATTCATAAACGAATGTTCCAAATTCGCTTTTGATAATCAATTCACGATGAGCCGATTGTTCAACTCGTCCGACAATCTGTGCTTCGACATCAAAACTGTTCGAAATATCTATAACTTGTTGCGCGTATTCTTCCGGAAGATAAATTTCCATACGGTGTCCCATATTGAAAACTTTGTACATTTCTTGCCAATTGGTTCCGGATTGCTTTTGTATCAGATCGAATAGAGGAGGAACAGGAAATAAATGATCTTTCACCACCCGAAGATCTTGACCCAAAAAGTGCATAATTTTTGTTTGAGCTCCCCCCGAACAATGAATCATTCCATGTATCTTATTTCTTAATTTACTGAATATCAATGAAATAATTGGAGAGTAGGTGCGGGTAGGGGACAGTACAAGTTTTCCGGCATCTATTCCTAAATTTTCGATTTGGTCCGTTAACTTCATTTTTCCCGAATATACCAAATCGGCGGGAATATTAGGATCGTAGGACTCGGGATATTTTTGAGCCAGATAATTGTCGAAAACGTCGTGCCGGGCCGAAGTAAGTCCATTACTGCCCATACCGCCATTGTATTCTTTTTCGTAAGATGCCTTTCCGGTTGAAGACAAACCGACGATAACATCTCCGGCTTGAATGTGCGAGTTATCGATAATTTCCGATCGTTTCATGCGGCAGGTGACGGTGCTGTCAACAATGATCGTACGTACCAAATCGCCAACATCAGCCGTTTCGCCACCGGTAGGAAAAATATGTACGCCAAGCGCAGAAAGCTCTTCGCACAATTCGTTAGTTCCACTGATAATAGCCGAAATTACTTCACCCGGGATCAAATTTTTGTTTCGCCCAATAGTGGATGACAGTAAAATATTATCGGTTGCTCCCACACACAGCAAATCGTCGATATTCATAATCAGCGCATCCTGTGCGATGCCTTTCCATACCGAAAGGTCTCCGGTTTCGCGCCAATAAACGTAAGCAAGTGATGTTTTGGTTCCGGCTCCGTCAGCATGCATTATATTGCAATAATCGGGATCACCACCCAAAATATCGGGAATAATTTTGCAAAAAGCTTTAGGATATATCCCTTTGTCTGAGTTTTTGATCGCATTATGTACATCTTCTTTCGTTGCTGAAACGCCACGTAGATCGTATCTTTGAATACTCATTTTTGATTTTGAATTTACTGTCATTGATTCCCGTACAAAGATAATATTTTACGATGTTTTTCTTGACTTTTCACATTTGCATATTTAGCTTATTCTTCAAGTGTATTATTTCTATAATAACTATTATGTTTAATTATATATTCTAGTTTCTATTTTCTCTTTCATATATAAATAGAGACCTATTCCCTCGAGGGAATAGGTCTCTATTTTTTTTATTTACTGGAATTGATTTAATTCGTAGTTCCAAGTTCCTTTTCAACAGCTTCTAATTCTTTCGATTTATCTACTCCCATGATACTTAAGTTATAATACACGTTTCTTAATTTTAAGAGTGCCGAATTGATTTCGGACTGATCCGCATTACGTTCTCTTAGCAATTGTGTGTATTTTTCGAGTGAAGGAAGCGATTTTTGATAAAGTTCTACCGTTTTCTTATCATTTGCCAATTGTTGCTGACGGTCTGAAAGAGTTGCGGTTTTTTCTTTCAGCTCCTGAGCTTGTAGGATATAATTGACGGCCAATGCCTCCAAGGCTCGTTCACAGTTGGGATCTTGCTCCAATGCTTTTTGGTATTCAGCTTCAGCGCCGGCATAATCTTTCTTTTCAGACAAAAGTGCACCTTTCACACTATTAAGATCACAAGCATTTGATGGATCGTTTGCGATTGCCTTATCCAAATATTCCATTGCTTTTTCGCTGTCGTTTTGTCTAATAAAATGATTTACCAGATTGGGGATGAAATATTTGCTCTTTGGAAATTTTTCAGCTCCCTCGTACAATGTATTCAGATAATTGGCTGTATCGCCAAGTTGAAGATATTCACTTGCAAGGAGTTCATATAAGTCGCTTTCCTTGTATGCACTGTTTTCTATAAACGGCTCATTTATAGCTCGTTCGATCATTTTCAGTGCACGAGGATGATCTTCAGCCTGAATTGCAGTGATTATCGCATAATACTTGATAGTTTGGTAGGTACTATCTAAATTAAATGCACTCTTGTCCTCCTGAAACATGGGTAACATTGGTATATTCCAGTATATTTCGAAGAAATCCGCTGCTTTGGCATAATCTTTCTGTTCATTATAGTAAACCCCTCCATTAATATAAAAGGGATGATTTGCTTTGAGTATGCCTTGAATATCTTTTCTAACTTTATTCTTAACCTTACCTTTTGCATCAGGCAATTCTCCAAGCGAGTCGGCTTTTACGTAAGGCATGTAAGATTCGAGCAATCCGTCGTACATCACTTTGTCGTTGGCTTGCTTACCAAGCATCTGGTTGGTACGTTCATTGTCGAATGCTTTGTTGCCTATATCGCCATAAATTTTCCAAGTTTCGGGATCGTTGGCTGTTTCCGGATGAGTGATAGCTTGTTGAATGAGGTTTTTTGCCTCGTTCAGATTGTTGCTGTCCAAAGCACGTTTGGCTTCTTTCACTACACTTTTTTGAGCGTATAATGTGCCGGCGGACATGATAGCAATTAAGGTGAAATACAAAATTCTTTTCATTTTATTCAACTTTAATGGATTAATTTATTTCATTCATTTGATAATCAAATTGTCTCATTTTTTCGACTGAAATCAGGAAAAAGGTTTAATTTGATCTTTTATTGGTCATTCTCGTCATCATTGTCTAAATTAATAAACTCTTCATTTTCAATTGTCTTGTCAGCAATTTCATCAATCAAGAAAGAATTGTTTTCTGCATCATCGTTTGAATTAACCTTACAAACAGAAGCTATCTCGTCATTCCTTTTTTCCAAATTAATAAGTCGAACTCCTTGTGTAGCCCTTCCCATAATGCGAATATCGGAAATTTTCACACGAATAGTGATGCCAGACTTGTTAATTATCATTAAATCATTGTCATCTGTTACACTTTTGATAGATACTAATTTCCCTGTCTTTTGTGTAATATTCAATGTTTTAACGCCTTTCCCTCCTCGGTTGGTAATTCTGTAAACGGGTTCACCATCTTCGTCGTTCAATCGGGTACGTTTGCCATATCCTTGTTCCGAAACTACCAGGATGGTATCTTCCGAATTACTGTCCATACAAATCATTCCAACAATATAGTCTTCACCATCGTCGTCCAATCGCATGCCAATTACACCGGTTGCAGTACGTCCCATCGGACGAACAGTATTTTCGTTGAAACGTATAGCTCTTCCATTTCTGTTTGCAAGAATAACATCTTTTTTCCCATCGGTCAAACGAACGGATATCACCTGATCGTTTTCATTCAACGAAATGGCTATTACGCCGTTTTGACGAGGTCTGGAATATGCTTCAAGTACGGTTTTCTTGACGATTCCCTGTTTGGTGCAAAAAAGCAGATAATGAGAATTGATGTATTCCTCATCATCGAATCCCGGCACTCGTACGAAAGCCGTAACCGCATCGTCAGGGTCTATGTTCAATAAATTTTGAATCGCTCTACCTTTCGAGTTTTTCGTTCCTTCCGGAATTTCATATACACGCAACCAATAGCATTTACCTTTTTGGGTAAAAAACAACATATAATTGTGCATGGTAGCAGGATAGATGTGTTCCACGAAATCTTCATCTCTTGTTTCAGATCCCTTTGCCCCTACTCCACCTCGATTTTGAGTGTGAAATTCCGTTAATGCGGTACGCTTGATATAGCCGAGATGCGATATCGTAATTATCATTTGGTCATCACTGTAAAAATCTTCAGGGTTCATTTCTTCCGAAGCATATACAATTTCGGAACGTCGGGCATCCCCGTATTTGTTTTTTATTTCAATAAGCTCGTCTTTAATTACCTTCATGCAAAGGTCATCATCGTTCAATATTTCATTCAAATAATCAATCAATTTAGTGATTTCTTCGTATTCGGCATGGAGTTTATTTTGTTCCAAACCTGTCAGCTGACGCAAACGCATTTCGACAATCGCTCTTGCCTGAATTTCAGAGAGAGCAAAACGATCTACCAATCGTTGAATCGCTTCTTGTGGAGTTCCCGAATTTCTGATAATGGAAATCACTTCATCAATATTGTCTGAAGCAATGATCAATCCTTCGAGAATATGTGCACGTTCTTGGGCTTTACGTAAATCGAATTTGGTTCGTCGGATCACGACATCGTGACGATGCTCTACAAATAGCTCAATGAGTTGCTTCAGGTTGAGCATTTGAGGACGACCTTTTACCAAAGCAATATTATTTACATTGAAAGATGATTGAAGTGCCGTGAGCTTGTACAATTTATTAAGAACTACATTGGCATTGGCATCACGCTTGACATCGATAACTATTCGCATTCCCTGACGGTCGCTTTCATCATTTACATTCGAAATACCCTCTATTTTTTTGTCAGTTACCAAATCGGCAATATTTTTTATCAATTCGGCTTTATTTACCATGTACGGAATTTCCGAAACGATTATTTTATCGTGAACTTTGCCTGATTCTATCTCTGCTTTTCCACGTATAACGATGCGACCTCTGCCGGTTTCGAATGATTCTTCTACGCCTTTATACCCATAAATATATCCTCCGGTTGGAAAATCGGGGGCCTTGATATATTGCATCAGCCCTTTGATATCGATATCGCGATTGTCGATGTAAGCCACGATACCATCAATACATTCCGTAAGATTGTGTGGTGCAATGTTGGTAGCCATTCCTACTGCGATACCGGAAGACCCATTGATCAAGAGGTTTGGAATTCGTGTTGGTAAAACAGTGGGTTCATTTAGCGTGTCATCAAAATTGAGTTGAAAATCGACAGTTTCTTTATCGATGTCTCGAAGCATTTCTTCGGCAAGTTTATTGAGTCGGGCTTCGGTATAACGCATCGCAGCGGGGCTGTCTCCGTCAATGCTACCCATGTTTCCCTGACCATCAACCAAAGGATAGCGCATGCTCCAACTCTGTGCCAATCGTACCATTGCATTGTAAACCGACGAATCGCCATGCGGATGATATTTACCCAGCACCTCACCCACTATTCTTGCCGACTTTTTATGCGGTTTATCGGGGGTGTTGCCGAGTTCGTACATTCCAAAAAGAATTCGTCGATGAACGGGTTTAAATCCGTCCCTCACATCGGGTAATGCCCTAGATACTATGACAGACATCGAATAATCGATGTATGCCGATTTCATTTCATCTTCGATGTTAATCGGGATGATTCTGTCTTCTTGATTAATCATGCCGTAATGTGATTTTTTTCTTTATATAATGATTATATATTGTTTAATAACAAACACTTAACGAGTAAGTCGTATTGAACTGAAATATTCTACTAAGATACTGCTTTTGAATGGATTTAACAAATAATTGCTCGAAAAAAATGAGAATTGAAAAAGATAATCTTACAAGTGCAATTTGATTAAGCTCGACTTTTTATTCACAAAAAATACCCTGAAGAAATTTCAATTTTCCCCAGGGGATAAATACTCAAGAAATGTATGTTCTATTCAAATTTTCCGTGACAATTTTTGTATTTTTTGCCACTTCCGCAAGGACACGGATCGTTTCGTCCGACTTTTTTCTCAACCCGTACCGGCTCCAATTTTTTCTCTTGAGGTTGTGGTGTCCCATTCGCTTTCGACCCTGACATCGCTCCCATTTCATCTTTTCGAGTGCGATATTTGCTATAATCGGTTTTTTGCTCCGGGGCTGCCTGACGAACGTTTTCCGGATTTTGAACAGGTATTTGGCCTCTCATCAAGATAGATACGACTTCAGAATTAATATCTTCGACCATGATCTTAAACAGGTTGAAAGATTCCAGTTTATAAATAAGCAATGGATCTTTTTGTTCGTAAGTGGCATTTTGAACTGATTGTCGTAACTCGTCCATTTCTCGCAGATGTTCTTTCCAATGTTCATCTATGGTGTGAAGAAGAATGGATTTTTCGAAAGATTTCACCAACGCTTTTGAGCCCGACTCGTAAGCCTCTTTGAGATTGGTAGCGATGTTATATATTCTTTTGCCGTCCGTAATCGGAATCAAAATGTTTTGATACATTGCTCCTTGTGTTTCATAAACCTGTTTGATGACCGGATTAGCAATTTCGGCCATACGATCGACTTTTCTTTTGAAACTTTCGATAGCTTTGTTGAATATCATTTCGGATTGCTCGTTGGGTTTCAGATCCCTCATTTGTTCTTCCGTAAAAGGAATCTCCAACGCCATCACGCGGAGAAGCTCCATTTTCATGGCTTCATAGTCATCCTGATTATCTTCAACAATATTTCGAGAGGTTTCTTGAATCATATTAAGAACATCCAACTCAATACGTTCTCCCATCAAAGCGTGTTTACGTCTTTTGTAAATCAATTCGCGTTGCGAATTCATGACGTCATCGTATTCGAGCAGGCGTTTTCGAATGCCGAAATTGTTTTCTTCAACTTTTTTCTGGGCACGTTCTACGGATTTACTCAACATGTCATGTTCGAGCACATCTCCTTCTTTGAAGCCCATACGATCCATCAGTCCCGCTATACGTTCGGTTGCGAATAATCGCATCAAATCGTCTTCGAGGGAAACAAAGAAGACGGATGATCCGGGATCACCCTGACGTCCGGCACGACCACGCAACTGTCTGTCCACTCGACGAGATTCGTGGCGCTCGGTGCCAATAATAGCTAACCCACCTGCTGCTCGAACTTCGGGCGAAAGTTTGATATCGGTTCCGCGTCCGGCCATATTTGTCGCAATAGTTACAACCCCGGATTGCCCTGCATTGGCAACGATTTCCGCTTCGCGTTGATGAAGTTTGGCATTGAGCACGCTGTGCTTTATTTTCCGGAGCGTAAGCATTCTACTGAGCAATTCCGAAATTTCAACCGATGTAGTTCCTACCAAAACCGGACGGCCGGCATTTACCAATCGTTCTATTTCTTCGATAACTGCCGTATATTTTTCGCGCTTGGTTTTGTAGATACGGTCGTTCATATCATTACGAATGACCGGTTTATTTGTAGGGATCACCACCACATCCAATTTGTAAATATCCCAAAACTCTCCGGCTTCGGTTTCTGCAGTACCGGTCATACCGGCAAGTTTGTGATACATTCGAAAATAATTCTGCAGAGTAATTGTGGCGTAAGTTTGCGTAGCTGCCTCAACTTTCACACGCTCTTTGGCTTCGATGGCCTGGTGCAATCCGTCCGAATAACGGCGACCTTCCATGATGCGACCGGTTTGTTCGTCAACGATTTTCACCTTATTGTCGATCACCACATATTCGTCATCCCTTTCGAAGAGTGTATATGCTTTGAGTAATTGGTTGATGGTATGAACGCGCTCGGATTTGATGGCATAGTTTTGGAGCAATTCGTCTTTCTTTGCAGCCTTTTCTTCTTCTGTCAAATTTTCGTGCTCAAGTTCCGAAAGTTGCGAGGCTATATCGGGCAATACAAAAAATTGAGGATCATCCGATTTGCCGGTCAATGCATCAATACCCTTGTCTGTGAGTTCTACCGTGTTATTTTTTTCGTCGATAACAAAATATAAAGGATCAGTAACAATATGCATGTTTCTATTCTGGTCCTGCATATAAAACTCTTCTGTTTTGAGCATGGCAGCTTTCACCCCCTGCTCGCTAAGATACTTGATGAGAGGTTTGTATCTGGGCATTCCTTTGAAAGAACGATATAGAAGTAGTGCTCCTTCCTCTTGTTCTTTTTTGTCATCCGATTCCATTTTCTGTTTGGCTTCGGCGAGCAACCGTGTGGTAAGTTCTCTTTGCGCTTTTACGAGCATTTCTACTCGCGGACGAAATACATCAAAGAGTTGCTCTTCGCCTTTAGGAACCGGACCGGAAATAATCAATGGCGTACGTGCATCATCGATTAATACCGAATCGACTTCATCCACAATAGCATAATTGTGTTTGCGTTGCACCAAATCTGCCGGCGAAACCGCCATATTGTCACGAAGATAATCGAATCCGAATTCATTATTCGTTCCAAACGTAATGTCCGATTCATAGGCTTTCCGTCGTGCTTCCGAATTGGGTTCATGCTTATCGATACAGTCAACGGAGAGTCCGTGAAACATGTATAATGGGCCCATCCATTCCGCATCGCGTTTGGAAAGATAGTCGTTTACGGTAACTACATGCACTCCGTTGTGTGTGAGTGCATTAAGGAATACCGGAAGTGTTGCGACCAATGTTTTTCCTTCACCTGTAGCCATTTCGGCTATTTTGCCCTGATGTAATACAACTCCACCGAAAAGCTGAACATCGTAATGCACCATGTCCCAAGTGATTTCGTTTCCACCTGCCATCCAATGGTTTTGATAGATGGCTTTGTCTCCTTCGATACGCACAAAATCGTGAGTTGCAGCCAAATTGCGGTCAAAATCGGTTGCCGTCACGATAATTTCGCGATTTTCGGTAAATCGACGAGCTGTATCTTTCATAATCGCAAAAGCCTCCGGAAGAGCCGCATCCAAAGCTTTTTCCAATTTTTCCGTGATTTCGTCTTCTATCTTGTCTATTTGTTTCCAAACTTTTTCACGTTCTTCTAATTCAATATCTTCTATGCCGTTCTTTAATTCGGCAATTTTTGCTCTTTCGTCGCTTACAGAAGACTGAATTTGCGCCTCCAATGCCTTTGTACGAGCTCTTAGCTCGTCATTTGACAGCTTTGTAATTTCCGGATATACAGCTTTTATTTTTTCCACAACGGGATTAATTGCCTTTAAATCTCGTTGCGCCTTATTTCCGAAAATTTTAGATATTATGTCATTTAATGCCATATATTGTTTTATACTTTAATCTGTTAAATTATTTTTTAGTTAATGATTTCGAAATATGATTTGCGTTTGATAGTCAGAACAACTCTTTCAAAACGTCAGACTTGGCTGCATTCGGTGCTCTGATGCGCAAACGATGCGCAACGGAAGGTGCTATCTCGGTTACATCTACGGTTCGGTAAATTTTTTGTGGAGCAATGTTTTGACCAAAAAAGATGAGCGGAGCCGAAATGGCATTGTTGTTGATGCGTTTGTCGTTCGATACCTGATTATCGATCACCTTCCAGCCGGGCTGAAATTCGATGAACAAGTCGCCAGAAATTCCCTTGTAAAATCCGTTTCGATAAAATTCTACCGTTTGGTTGTATGCACCATGCAACATTTGCTGTGAAGTGATCACATCTTGAATGCCATCAAACTGCACTAAAAATTCGGCGGCTCGTTGCTGAAATTCCGAAAGACTGATCTTTTTGTCTTCAATGAGTTTGCGATCAAAATAAAGTTGTCCGTTGTAATATTTTTTAATCCATTGTTCTTTCCCATAAATTGCCATCAGATACATGTTGAGAATAGCAATCGTGCGATCGGGACGAAATTCACCTCCGGACAGTTTGATATTGTTAGGAATTACCTCTTGTTCGCTGAAGTATCCGGTGGAAGTAACAAAAATAAGCGTGTTATTAATTCCTACAGTTTTATCTACTGTCTCCAACAGTTGAGCTATTTCCTGATCGAGACGAACGTAAAGATCCTGAATTTCAATCGAATAGTTTTTGTCGAGTGCATTTTCGTAATTACCGGCATAAAATGTTAAGGCCAAAAAATCGGGCACCGATCGTTTCCCGAGTTGATTGTTATTCAATACTCTTTCAGCCATTTGTCGTATTTCGGTATTTACGAAAGGCGATTGTTTAAAAAGTTTTACGCTTTTCTGCTTATCTGACGCAAAATGATGTTGAAAATTGTACACGTTTTGTGTATAAGGAAATACGGTATATTGCGAAACATCTTTTGCTGGACGCCATATAAAACTATTAATGACAGTGCTCAGCGATTGGCTGCTTCGGTTGTACTGATCGATGATAGGTTGTTTTGCTGTGTAGAAAGATGTAGATGCCCACTTCGCTGTATAATCGTCAATCCAGAACGCATTATTGGCTGCATGTCCGCCCGAAACAAGTGCTTCCGGAGCATTTGGAGCAAAAGAAATTATATCGGCATTTGCGTTGGTAGCTATTTTGAGTTCATCTGTAATGGTAGAAACCTTGATAGACAGGGGAGACAAATGTTCTGAGGTAAAAATGCCATTATAACGTTTATCAGCAAACATTGATACTTCACGACCTTCTTCTATCGAAAACTTTTTTTCGCCAACTATTCCATGATAGAATGGATAAGCACCCGTAAAAATAGTGGCAATAGCCGAAGTTCGATCAATATTCGGATAATCGAATTTTACATCGGAATAAACCAATCCTTCGTTTAATAATCTTTTAAATCCTTTTTCCCCAAATGTTTTTTTAAATGCTTCAAGATAATCGCCTCGCAATTGATCAATAGTAATTCCGATAACGAGTTTAGGAGTTTCGGATGACAAACCTTGAGCAAATATTGAGGCAACAGTAAAAAAAGCTACAAGAGGTGATAATATTTTGATCATGATCTAATTTTGCGCTAAGTGCATTTGAGGATATGCAAAAATCGTACAATTTTTTATTGTCCCCATCCTGCTTTTAAGTATTTTGCCGATGTATATTTTTTTTGTTTCCGTTTTTCTTTTCTAATCAGCCACATGTTTACTCCCGATCTCACCCACAGACATAACGAAATTGGAATAGATGCAACGGGGAGCTCTTGTGGTATCAGCCACCAGAAAAATAAAAATAGTGTTAATGCTGCAAAGTTAATAAAATGATAGATATGAACGACTTTTTCCGCCGATTTTATCCAAAATAAAACGGCAATCAAAAGAGATATAATATTTAACCATACAAAATTCCAATTAGGGTTTGTGGCAGGATGTTCCGAAAAATACATTAGAAAAAAGACGATAGTTCCGCCCAAACCAACCATTCCAAACAATAAAGTATCAAAAACTTTTATCAGAAAACCATTATTAATGTTATTTACTTGTATAATAGAAAGTAACAGTGTGATTAATAACAATGCGAATGCCATATTCAAAGGAGTGAAAATGCTGTGTTCGCTCACTTTTGCCGCATTGTTTGAGGTCAGTATAACTCTCGTTTGTTGCACGAGTGGATATCTTAAAGTGTCATTTTTTTCTACAATTGCACCTTCAAACGCGCGCATCAGGTATTCGGGAAGAAACATTTTGTCACGTTCATCTATTTTTCGGTCAGCAGGAGCTCCAATTATCAAATCGATGCCAAATTCCATCCAAGGGTAAGGGTGTAAACATTCGTGCAGCAAATTGCGATAAGTTTGATTATCTCTGGTTTTCGGATAGATAATTTTTCCTTCAACATATTTTTCGACCATATCACGTGGTCTTGTAGCACAATTATCGTATAAAAAATTGTAGCGGTAGCTTCTATTTTCCGGTAACGAATTTATATACAAGGCTTTCCATAGAGTTTGTTTTTCGCCCTGCGACAAATTGAGAGGCTGTTCCCAAACAGATACCCCCTTACGTCGATATTCCGAAATAAAATCTTCGAATGAAGTAACACCTAATACATAATCTGTTTCACCCCTCACAAAATGATAGATAAAATTTGGTTGCGAAGAATCAAAGAATCCATAATTGAAAACCACATCTGTATGCGTGGAGTCGTCTTTAACCCATACAGCAGTATGTCCGTAAAGAGCATAAACTGCGCCAGACCAAGGGGCGCAAGTCATTAAGCTGATTTTGGCACTATCACTCAATGGTGGTTGAGCCATCAAGAAATTCGCAGTTAAATATAAGATGTAAAAAAATAAATATCTAAGTTTCATCAAATTGCTAATATCATACGACTTCAGTCAACAAAATTACGCAAATATTATAGATAGAGAACGGGTATAAAGCTCACAAACTCAATCTTAACTAGGGTTCACTGAATAATTCCGTTTAAATTCATATATATCAGGCCACAGTTTTTAGGGAGAAGAGAAGTTCCCGATTTATGGCAGAAAATTTTTTCTTAACCTCCAACATCATCTTTTCGAATAAGA
>Ga0228536_1000478_pt1 | contig 73163 bp, 60 predicted proteins | sample SJ1Smetagenome_FD_168611 | JGI IMG/M metagenome (GOLD analysis project Ga0228536, IMG submission 168611) | Enriched culture of PCE-dechlorinating microbial communities from Ithaca, New York, USA - SJ1.S | ecosystem: Engineered > Modeled > Simulated communities (microbial... > Unclassified...
GGGGCTGTCCAAAAAGTAGATAAAGGGCAGCCCTATATTATTTTATAAAAGTTTAATACAATAGGGGAATGAAAAGAAAAGAAACCACTCCCGTATTCAAACCCTATGTTATGCACCAAATAAGCCTGATACCGCCGAGTTATGATGAACTAATAGAAGAAAAGCATCTAGTAAGGACGGTGGAAGAGGCAGTCGAAAACATAGATATAACCGCGTTAATGAAACAATATAAAGGTGGGGGAACAAGCAGCTACCATCCGAAAATGATGCTGAAGGTGCTGGTGTATGCCTATTGTGAAAAGATTTATTCATCACGAAGAATAGCCAAAGCACTGAGAGAAAACATACACTTCATGTGGATCAGTGGAGAAAACAAACCAGATTTCAGAACGATCAATGCATTTCGAAGCAGCCGCATGAAACCAGTGATCGATGAAGTGTTCACGGCGGTATTGGAATACTTGGTAGAGGGTGGATATGTAAAGTTGGAGAACTATTTTTTAGATGGGACAAAGATCGAAGCCAATGCCAATAAACACAAAGTGGTTTGGGCCAAAAGGAATGAAAACTACCAAAAACGAGTCGGAGAACAAATCAAGGGTTTGCTGAACGAGATTGAAAAAGCCAATGAAGCTGAGAATGAAGAATATGGAGATAATGACTTGGAAGAACTGGGAGGGAACAACAAAGAAGACATCAACTCTGAACGCCTGAAGAAAAAGATCGATGAACTAAATCAACGTCTAAGAGAAAAGACACAGAAAAAAGAAACACGGCAAGCAATGAGGAAACTTGAAAAAGATTGCCTGCCGAGGTTAGAAAAGTATGAACAACAAACAGCAATATTGGCAGGCCGGAATAGTTACGCCAAAACAGATGAAGATGCCAGTTGTATGCGAATGAAAGAAGATCGCGGAGCAGAGAAGCCATGGCCAAAACCAGCTTATAACATCCAGATCGGAACCGAAGGACAATTCATTGTTGGCTATAGCGTTCATCAGCGAGCTGGAGACACCTCTTGCTTGATCACACATTTTGAGAAGATGCGCAAAGGTTTAAGGAAATTACCCAAGACTGCGATTGCAGATGCAGGATATGGTAGCGAAGAGAATTATGCTTACATTGAGCGACTAGGTATTCAGAACTACGTGAAGTACAACACCTTTTATCAAGATACCCACCATTATCGAAAACCGGAACTAATTCGCAAACATCAATTTCGAGCGGAACAATTTGGTTATGATGCTGAGAAAGATCAATTTATCTGTCCTGCCAATAAGCGACTCCACTTTGTAAATGAAACTCGTTATAAGACAGAAAATGACTATATTACTGACCGGAGAAATTATCAGTGCGCTGACTGCATGGAATGTCCACTCAAACCACATTGCACTAAAGCTAAAGGAAATAGATCTATCCGTATCAGTTTCCGTTTGATGGCTTATCGGGAACAAGCAAGGAACAATCTGATTTCAGAAAGGGGCGTTCGCTTACGTTCAGAGCGTTCCACTGAGGTGGAAACTGTCTTCGGCCACATAAAACATAATATGGGGTTTAGAAGATTCTTGCTTCGAGGCAAAGAAAAAGTTAACACAGAATGGGGATTAATAAGTATTGCCCATAATTTGAGAAAAATGGCAGCCCAATAAGCTGCCATTTTTTTATCTCTTTCTTAAATTTTCATCTAATGGTGTTTTTGAGGCTGTTTTGAAGTTCTTTCTAGACAGCCCCTTTTGTTTATGGGATCAATTGTCGGCTACGACAATCCCAACACTTCGCCGGTCTTCAGGTCAATGTCTATATCATAAAATGCCGGGCGGGTAGGCAAGCCTGGCATGGTGCTCATATCGCCCAGGATGGGGTACAAAAACCCGGCGCCTACTGAAGCGCGGATGTCGCGGATGGGGATACGGAAACCCTTCGGAACACCCTTCAATTCAGGATCATGGCTCAGACTGAGGTGTGTCTTCGCCATGCAGATCGGGAGCTTGTCGAATCCCAGCCGTGTATATTCGGTGATCCGTTCTTCAGCATCAGGCAGGTAATCCACGCCGTCAGCTCCGTAAACTTCCCTGGCAATGGCTTCGATCTTTTGTTTGATCGTCCAATCTAATGGGTATAGGAACTTGAAATCAGATGGCCTTTCAGCAGCAGCAACCACTGCTTTTGCCAGCGCAACCGCACCTTCTCCGCCAGCTTCCCAGTTATTGGTTACCACAGAATCCTCAGCTCCACCCTCTTCCACTGCAGCTTTGCGGATCAGCTCCAGTTCAGCATCGGTATCAGTTGCAAACCGGTTGACTGCAACCACAACCGGAATCCCAAACTTGCGTGCCGTATGGATGTGATGCACCAGGTTTCCCAAACCCGCCTGCAGCAGCTCAAGGTTTTCATTTGTGTACGCAAAATCCAACGGTCTGCCTGCAATCACTTTTGGACCACCGCCATGCATCTTTAATGCCCTTACAGTAGCTACCAGCACCACGACGCTCGGAAGCAAGCCTGAGTAGCGGCACTTGATATCGAAGAATTTCTCCATGCCCATGTCAGCGCCAAAGCCGGATTCTGTAATGACATAATCTGCCAGTTTCAAACCGATCCGGTCAGCGATGATTGAGCTGTTTCCGTGCGCAATATTGGCAAACGGGCCGGCATGCACAAATACCGGGGTGCCTTCCAGAGTCTGCATCATGTTCGGCTTGATGGCATCACGCATAAGTACGGTCAGGGCACCAGCCACGCCCAGGTCGCCGGCTGTAATGGCTTCGCCGGATTTGCTGACACCGATCACGATCTTTTCAAACCGCTCGCGCATATCTGCCAGGCTGGTAGTCAAAGCCAGGATGGCCATGATCTCGCTGGCAACAGTGATATCAAAACCAGTTTCGCGTTCATGCCCGGCTTCAGCAGGTCCCTTGCCAACAGTGATGCCGCGCAGCATGCGGTCGCTGGTATCAATCACCCGCCTCCAGGTGATGGTGTCGGGATCAATATCCAGGCGGCAGAGTTTGTGAATTTCTTCCGGGGTCAGTTCCTCAGGAGCTTTATTTTCCAGACCCAGTTTACGCATACGGCTGAGCATGGAAATGCCGACTTTGCGTTTGCCATTTTTGGCTGGAGGGAACAGGCGCTTATACATCTGGTCGTCGGTTGCTTCAGATTCGTGCATCATGCGTACATCAATTGCAGCCGCCAGAAGGTTGTTAGCAGCTGTAATGGCATGGATATCCCCTGTCAGGTGCAGGTTAAAGTCTTCCATAGGGATAACCTGGCTGTAACCGCCGCCGGCAGCCCCGCCTTTAATGCCAAAGGTCGGCCCCTGGCTTGGCTGACGGATGCAGGTCATCACACGGTAGCCCAACTGGGCTCCCAATGCCTGGCTTAAGCCTACGGTTGTGGTTGTCTTGCCCTCGCCCAGCGGCGTGGGAGTAATAGCGGTAACATCGATATACTTCCCATCCGGGATATCTTTCAGCCGCTCCAAAATCTCAAGCTTGACCTTCGCCTTGTAAGGTCCATACAACTCCAGTTCTTCTGGCAAGATTCCCAGTTCTTCGGCAACCTGGGTAATTGGTTTCAATGTGGCTGCCTGAGCTACTTCAATATCTGATGGAACTGGTAATACTCTCTTCAACGGGGTTGGCGTGAAGGGCTTTGCACCTGGTACCTTGCTTTTTACAGTCATAATCTGCTCCTTGGAATAATAGATCGATGGGTTAATTATCAGACAAATGCCTGCTCTTGGCAAGTTACATTTATCCACAATCAAATATATGGTTGTGAATAAACAAATACAGTACAGCTATGGTTGGCTTGCATCCGTATCGTGCAGGCTTTCTACATCAAAACCAAATTCGGCTAAATGACCGGCAATAGCTTCCAAAGCATCCTCAATGCCAAAGCTGTCATTGCCGCAATCTCCCTGGTAATGTTTTACCTTCCCCTGGTCAAATACCAGGGTGTCCAGGTTTAACCTGTACCAGCGGTCGCAGGATACTACAGTCATCCTGCCAAACTGGTAAAATGGCGGTTTTGGTTCCGGGTAAACAATCTTACCGGTATCAGTATTTTTAGTTGACTTGGGTATGGCTGCAATGAAAACAAGGGTAGGGTTCTGATCAGGATGCAGCAGGCTCATCCCTGACATCCAGCCAGGTTTCTCCACTCCCAGGTAATCGAGGATGGTGGGGGCAATATCCAGGTTTTCAACATTACCTTTTACCTGCTCTGAGATGCTGGAAGCTGGGAAATGAAACAGTAAGGGCAACCGATCTACCGTCCATTTCAAACTGTGATCGCTGCCGACGATAAGCAGGGTGTTTTCTGCCAGTCCCCTGGTTTGCAACTGCTGGTAAAAATCCTCGAGAGTGCGGTCAAATTCCAGGATGCTGTCATCGTACAGGCGGGGATCAAACTTACCTTGAAGGCTGATATCCACGCCTTTAGAGAACTCCTGCTCGGCTGGATAGTATTTCGGTCCGTGTGTGCCCAGCCAGTGGATATGCACAAAAACAGGAGCATCTTCTGACTCAAGCAACGCCAGCGCGGCATCCAGTTTTTGCTCGTCATTGATCTTCTCCGGGGCTTCAGTAACCAGCCGGTAGGGATCGGTCATATCCTGGATAAAGAAAATGTGCCCGAGCCGGTCGGTCAACCGTGTATACATTTCCTGCAGAAAGTAAACGCTATGGGTTGGCAGGTTATTTGACAGCCATGAAAAAACCAGGTTCTGTTCGTAAGTTTTCCCGTTTGCATAATCAAATGCCCGTTGGAAGTTCACCCGGTAGGCATCAGCGTAATATGAATATGCCAGCTGGGCGGTATAGTACCCGTAAGATTTCAACAGCGCGGGCAGGTTCTGGTAAGATTCCTGCCCCTCCAGGATATCCACCGAACGCAGCACGCGGGTATCGGCCGGGTATCTACCCGTCAGGATTGAGGTGATAGATCCGATCGTCCCCTGGGCATTGGAAAAATTGTTATCTGCAACAAGTGAATCGTGCGCCAGCTCGCGCAGGAATGGGGTGGTATCGTTTGCATACCCATACAAGGACATGTTTTCGGCATTCAAGCCGTCCACCGTAATCAGGATGATATCCGGTCTGTTCTTCAATGCTTTTTGCTGCAACAAAGTGTTACTGCTGGTTGTGAAGAAAGCGATACTTATAAAAGGGATGCCAATCCATACAGCCAGGAAGAAAACCAGCAGGAAGAATGAGGTTCTCGTTTTCCGCCCTGCAGGTTTTGTTATCCTCTTTTCTATTCCATTTACAAACCCTATCACCTTACGAAACAGGAAAAAACTGGCAACGAGGAAGAATGCAGCATACACACCCCGCAAGACTCCCTGTGTGGAGACAATCCCAAATTTGAATAACGTGTACGTAAAATTATCTACCAGTAACAGCACCAGGCAGGCGAGGATCAGCCCCAGGATGGCACAATAGAAATAGCTGTAAGTCTTCATAACTTTGTCTAGCTTATGATGCAGTTTTAGCAGGATGATTGGTAGCAGCAGGAGTAAACATACAACCGTTATCAGCGATGCATCGGTCAGTAGAGCCAGAATTTTTTGCCCGAATGGGGCGTATTCAAAGAAAGAAGGCCTGGTTACCGCAAACAGCCACTCCATAAACACGCTGAGGAAAACAACGATCGAAGCGGTAAAAGCCAGACTGTAAAATGAACTTTGCAAATCAGGGATGAAGGGTTTTCTTGTGCTCATCAGTTTGGGTGTGTTTTGTCCCTGGAATATCAAAAGGCTTGCTTATTTTACACCTACAGTGGTGCACAATAATGATTTGCAACCCGAAAATGAAAGAAACTAATTAAATCTCCTATTCAACTCTCAGAAAACCATTACCCATTAAAACATTTAGCATCACATTTTGGAGTAAAAATTGGTTGCTATGCATTTCTCCAGAAATCGCATAGCAACCATGATATTTATAAAGTAATTAACGAACTACAATACATTCTAAACTAAAAAGAGTAGCTCCTCCATTCACGTTTTGCCAATAAGCGAATATGAAAAACACTCCAATCATTGGAGTGTTTCCTGTGGGGCGAGAGGGGGTCGAACCCTCACGATGTTACCACCGACAGATTTTAAGTCTGTTGCGTCTGCCTATTCCGCCATCGCCCCGGCAAATGAATTTTACCCCAACCCTTCACAGCGTCAAGATAATGACCCGTCCCGGCTGCCTCAGGTATAATCAATCCAGACAGGTTCGAAGACAACAGTATGATCACATTGGAATTTCACTGCCATACCATGTACTCAAAAGACAGCCTGATGCACCCGGCGCAATTGATCCGGATTGCCAGGGCAAGAGGGATCGACCGGATCGTGGTGACAGACCACAATACCATCCGTGGAGCGACTGCAGCCAGGCAGCTTGCCCCGGAAATGATCATCATCGGCGAAGAGATCCAGACTACAGAAGGTGAATTACTGGCCGCTTTCGTTGAGCGGGAAATACCTGCCGGGCTTGAACCTGGTGCTGCCATAAAGATGCTCAAGGACCAAAACGCGTTTATTTCTGTTTCCCATCCTTTTGATGCCATGCGGTCGGGCTGGAAGCCTGAAACCCTTGCCGCTTTACTGGATAGCCTGGACGCAATTGAAGTGTTCAATTCCCGGACAATGCGACCGCTGCACAACGAAGCTGCAAAACTCTTTGCACAAGATCATGCATTATTAGCCACAGCCGGTTCAGACTCCCATGCCGCCATTGAAGTGGGCAAAGCGGTAATGCAATTACCGGACTTTACCACCAGCGATGAACTGCGGGCTGCGGTCAGGCAGGCATCCATCCAGGGCAGGCTTTCTCCCCATTGGGTGCATTTCATCTCTACTTATGCTAAGAACTACAAGAAGGTCTTTCCAAACTGGGAACAAAAGATTAACCGGAGGAACCTACCATGAACAAATACCTGCGCATTCATCCATCCATTTCTTATGCTGTTAAACACGGTTTCCCTGTTGTTGCATTGGAATCCACCGTGATTACACACGGGCTGCCGTACCCTGAAAATGAGCAGCTTGCGCTCGCAGTAGAGGAAGAGATACGCTCTCTTGGGGCTGTACCTGCAACCATCGCTTTGCTGAATGGGAACATTCACATCGGCCTGGACCAGGAACAGATTCATATCCTTGCAGATCCTGACCCGGCTGTTGAAAAGCGCAAGGTGAGTAGAAAGGATTTTGGGGCAACCCTGGTGAAGGGAATTGTTGGCGGCACTACTGTAGCAGCCACAATGGCGGTGGCAAATATGGTGAACATCAAGGTTTTTGCCACAGGGGGGATTGGCGGTGTGCACCGTGGTCACCCAACTGACATCTCGGCTGACCTGCCAGAATTGAGCCAGACTCCTGTCCTGGTGGTCTGCGCCGGCGCAAAAGCCATCCTTAACCTGCCAGATACTCTGGAATACCTGGAAACCTGGGGGGTTCCTGTGATCGGCTTTCAAACCGATGAACTTCCAGCGTTTTATTCCAGGGAGAGCGGTCTGCCGGTGGACCACAATGCCCAAACCCCGCAGGAAATTGCCCGAATTGCCGCCGCACATTGGGCGCTCGGAATGAAAAGCGGCATTTTAGTGGGTAATCCCCCTCCAGTTGAAATGGCATTACCTGCTGATGTTGTTGAAGGTTGGATCAATACAGCCCTGAAAGAAGCTGAAGAACAGCGGATTTCACGCGCTGCAGTTACCCCGTTCCTGCTGGCGAGGGTGAGCGAACTTTCGGGCGGGAACAGCATGCAGACCAACATCGCCCTGCTCAGGAATAATGCCCGCCTGGCAGCAAATATCGCTAAGGCTCTGGCAGCGGTCAACCTGCCGGTTATCTGACCTGGGTCGCTAAGGCGTCAGGGTAGGCCACCTGGTGTCGGTTATCCTGGGCGTCAGGGATGGGCGCATCGTAGACGTCGGCAACGGAGTACGGGTTTGGGTATAGGTTGCAGTCGGCGGTCTGGGAGTTGGAGTAAATGAAGGCCCGGATGTTACTGTTACTGTTCGGGTCGGGGTCAATGTCCGGGTTGGCGTTGAAGTGCGTGTTACGGTTGGCGTCCGGGTTTGGGTTGGTGTAAACGTTGATGTTGGAGGGGTTCCAGCAATGGTGAAACGCCCGGAGATTTTCCAGGTAGTTCCAACAAACATCTGCACTTCGTATTCACCCGGCTGCCAGTCATCAGCAGGCGGATTGCAGTTGGTATACCCGTACCCGCCTACCCCCCCATTCCAGGGTGCAGTCTCATAACAGATCAATTTCATGTCATTTAACCGGTACCACAATGCAGTCCACTGGGATCCATCCAGCATATTGTTATAGTCGAATGTGCCAAAAAGTTCGCCGATCGGGTTTTTAAACTCTGTCGCGGGTTCCTTTGGTTGGTTGAAATCTGTCAGTTTCCGGGCAAACTGGATTGGGCTGAATGCGGCATCAGGCTGTGGAGTCACCACCCCGCTGAACTCAACCTCCAGCGCGGGTGGGATGAAAGGTGTTGGCGAAACGGAAGGAGTTTCGGTAATCGTTGGTGTAAGGGTAATGGTCGATGTCAGGGTGATGGTTGGCGTCAAGGTTACAGTCGGTGTTTGAGTGATGGTAGAAGTTGGCGGGAAAACCCGGTAAACCGCTGGTTCGCCAAACCGCCAGACCAGGAATGCAGCAACAGCCAGCGCAACTCCGAAAAGGATCATCCGCCAGCCATGATTCATGATTTTCTGTCGTTTACGGTAGTAGAGCAGGTGCTGCCCCTGCTTGATCGCCTTCACGCCCGAAGTGACAGCCAGGAAAGTGCCGATTACGATCAAAACTACGGCTGTAACAACTGATGTGCGAATATCCAGGTTCATTGCCTGCATTATAGCATTAGAAATTTGACAGGGGCTTTTTGAAAAACTGCTTGAAAGCCATAAGGAATGTTTACTGTGACAACTGGTTTATTGTTTGTTGCTTCCCGGTTCTTCGTAAAGCAGCCATTACCGCAGGGATCACCTTGTTGTACAGCCGATACAAGAAAGGATAAGGGGTGTAATCCCATGCGCCGCAAGTGAGGACCACCGAACCGCCCAGCCCTTCTTTGAAACGGAATACCCCCCACATACTGTCAGATTCATCGAACCTGTCCGGCGCACCCCACAGGTCATACACTTTGCATCCCAGGGTTTTCGCTAACAAGATCGCTTCCCATTGCAGCAAGTAATTGGGCATCTTTTCGCGGTGCCTGTCAGTTGACATACCATACAAATACCATGCCTTGCCTGCAAAATGGAAAAGCATCAATCCAGCAACCGGCTCGCCGTCGACTTCGGCCAGCAGCCCATGAGCGAGCCCATCCTGGAAAAATGTATTCCACACTTCATAATAGTATTCAGGGCTGCGGATGGCAAAACCATCACGCAAAGAAGTTTCTGCATACATCCTGTACATGACGGGAAAGTCTGCTTTATCAGCCTGCCTTATGCTCACGCCTTTTTTCTGTGCCAGGCGGATGTTGTAGCGGGTTTTTTGCTTCATGCGTGCCAGCAGGGCTTCCTCGCTGTCTTCCAGGCTGATAATCACCGTATTCTTGAATTGGATCTGCTCTGCAGAATATCTCCAGCCTTGCCCGCGAAGGATGGAAGTCACATCATCTTCTGGTGCTATATCTGCTCCCGGCAGCCCATCCGGTAAAGCTGTTTCAACAACTGCCTCGGGATCAACCTTAACCTGTAAAGCATGTTCAGCCCGTGCAAGCTGTTTTAAGTCTGAAAGGACCCTCGAAGCCAATTCTTTATCATTCCAATCAAGCATCGGGCCGCGCGGAATATACAAAATGCAGTATGGAAAGGGAATACCCGCGATGCGGATTTTGCGGCGTAAGACCTGAGCAGCGGCTGAAACAGTCCCCTGCCCATCTGTCCAGATTTTATGGATCACTTCCCAGCCGTATGCGGCCTTTACCTTTCCCCATTCTGCTGTTTGCAGGATGTGGACACCAGGCAGCCGGCTGATCAAGTCATTCCATTCGGCGTCATTCATGGGAGTTCATGATCCAATCATTGATTGCGGTAGAATGCCCAGCTCCGGTCAGGGATTCCGGTATGGCTGATGGTGAAAAATACCCGATTTCTGAAATTTCGGGATTGCTGGTAAATCTTCCGCTGGTAACCTCTGCCCTGTAGAGAATTAATATCCCTTTGCCGCGCGGGTCATCATCAAAAGGGTAAACACCAAACAACGATTGAACATTTACGGTCAAACCAGTTTCTTCTTTAGTTTCACGGAAAGCTGCCTGCACTGGTGTTTCATCGATTTCAACGTACCCTGCAGGTAGATACCAGCATCCCAGCCAGGGTTCGGTTGCCCGTTTTACCAGAAGCAGGGCATTGTTTTTCTCTACCAGGCAGCCAGAGCTGACCTTCCACTGGGGATAATATACCCATCCGCATTGCAGGCACATCTCCCGGATCTGCCCATCCAGCATAATTTGTGTCAACAGGTTTCCGCATTTTAAGCAGTATTGTGTTGCCATACTATCCTTAAGATCATTATCCGCTTGTATACCGGTTGAATATTGAGTAAAGCAGCGGGATATAAACTTTGTCCAGCGGTGCGGTGCTGCGCACTACCCTGCCACCAAACCCGCGTTTGAACCGGTATACTGGCCATAAATCCTCTTTGCGGCTGGTGAACTGTGCTTCCAGGGTTTCTTCATCTTCGTCCGGAATGCCCCACAGGTCATAACTCTGACAGTTTTTGCTGGCAGCCCAGCGCATCGCCTCCCATTGCAGCAGGTAATTCGGCATCAGGTTGCGGCTGTCATTGCCTGAAGCGCCGTAAAGATAATATGCACGTTTGCTATACGTAAATACCATAATTGCAGCAAGCGGTTCTTTTTCAAATTCTGCCACTAGCAGCCTGCAGTTATCTGTACTTGAAAACAAATCAAAAGCTTTCTGGTAATATTCTTTAACATGCACCCCAAACTCATCGCGTTCGCCAGTAACCGCCATAAGTTTTGAAAACAAGCTGATATCAGCAGATGAAGCGACTGTCACGCCTTTTTTCTGTGCCAGGCGGATGTTATAACGTGTTTTCTGTTTCATATGCGCCAGCCAGTCATTTTCAGTCCCCTGCAGGTCCACCAGGATCGTCCTGCGAGGCTGGATTGGGCGGTTGACCGGGATATACTGTTTCGGCCAGGCAACGGGAACCCCATCTTCCAGAAGGTCAGGCTCAAGCCGGATAAAGAATGCACCCCTCTTCCGGCAAACAGAATCAATCTCATCAAACAATGAGATATCTCCCGCACCAACCGGCCCCTTGGGCACATACGCAAAACATACACCCGGAAACACTTTACGGAAAAGGATTTGTACGCCTGATGTTCCGTTAATCACTCTAACAGCGTTCCATCCAAAGGAAGATTTGAGCTCCCCCCAGGCGCTGCTTTGCAGGAGATGAACATCCTCGTGATTCTGCAGGAATGCATCCCATTCCTGGCGGGTTACTTCTGCCATTAGAAAGCCGTATACTCCGGCGGTGGTGTGGAACGGACCGCAGCCCCAGGGATCAGTTCATCAAACATCTGCATAATGGTATCGGCATCCCCTTCTTCAGCCAACCGCACCAGTTCCTGGACAACCTTTGCCAGGTTCTCGCCGCACAGTTCTTCCTGCCCGTCCGCCTTGTAAATGTCAGGATGGTCAGTAGAGATAAATGGATGCCCATCATCCCAGAGGTCTTCGCTTAGTTTTTCTCCCGGCCTGATCCCGGTGAAGACGATTTCAATATCCTTCCCAGGCTGCAAGCCGGAAAGGCGGATAAGGTCCTCAGCCAGGTCCATGATACGGACTTGCTGTCCCATGTTCAGGACGAAAGTCTCGCCGCTCTGGCAGAGGCTGGCAGCCTGAAGGACAAGGTAAACGGCTTCAGGGATAGTCATGAAATAGCGTTTCATGTCAGGGTGGGTAACGGTAATCGGCCCTCCCCGGGCAATCTGGCGCTTGAACAGCGGCACTACGCTGCCCCGGCTGCCCAGCACATTGCCAAACCGGACAACAGAAAACTCCTTTCCTGTCCGGTTGGCAGCATCCAGCACCAGCAGCTCAGCCAGCCGCTTGGTAGCCCCCATCACATTTACTGGACGGATGGCTTTATCGGTGGATATCATCACCAGCTGGTCAACACCGCTTTCGATGGCAGCATTCACCACATTCTTTGTCCCGAGAATGTTATTGGAAACCGCATCTTCTACGTTCACTTCCATCAAAGGAACATGCTTATGGGCTGCGGCGTGAAAAACCACCTGGGGACGGTGCTGCCGGAATATGGCGCTCAAACGCGGGTAATCGCGGATATCACAGATGATGGGATGGATAGGCAGGGAAGGATAGTTTTCCTTCAACTCCATCAGTACTTCGAAAATGCTGTTCTCACCATGACCAAGCAACAACAGCTCGGAAGGTCCCCAGCGTGAAATTTGCCGGCATAGTTCGCTGCCGATTGAACCTCCTGCACCAGTAACCATGACCGTTTTGCCCGAAATCACAGTTCCGACCTTGTCATCCTGCACCTGGGTTGGCTCACGCCTTAACAGGTCAGTAATCTCGACTTCACGCAGGCGGTTGATGTTCACCTTTCCACCCAGTAGCTCATAAATGCCTGGCATCGTTCGGAACGGGACACCTTTCACCCGGCAAACATCCGCCACCTTGCGGACAACATTTCCGGGTGCGCTGGGGATGGCGATAATCACTTCACTGACCCGGTGGCTGTCGAGCACTTTGGAAAGATCATCGATTGTCCCAATTACCGGAATGCCATAGATCTGCTGCTTTTGCTTGGCAGGATTATCATCCAGGAAACCAACCGGTAACAGGTTGATCTGCGGATTTTTCTGCATTTCACGGGCCACAATCGCGCCAGCATCACCTGCACCAATGATAAGAGCCCGGCGTGTATGGGCAATTTTCGGGGTCACCGATGCCACACTCAGGTTTTCCGCCACCACCCGCATGGAAAATCGCAGTCCGCCAACCAGGAATATGGAAAGCAGCCAGTCAATAATCAATACAGAACGTGGAAACCCGGTAAAGAAACCGAAGCTGAAGAAGGCAATCGTCAGGATGGCTACCATCAATGAAGCCGAAGTGACTGCAACGATGATCTGCTTTAACTCTTGAACACTGGCATACACCCACAACCGGCGGTACAAACCAAAAAATGAGTAAACAATTGGCTTTATCAAGAGTGAAATGCCCAGCATCCAGAATGCGGACGGGAGGTAGAACGTGAATGCCGGGCCCAATTCAAGGCGCAGCACATATGAACCGAAAACGGAGATTAAGATTAAAACAATATCCCCTATGAGAATGTAGCGGTTGCGGATATTGGGTTTGTATTTCTGATTCACTATTGTCCTCGTAAACCAAAGGTGCGCAGGATGATAGAAATGTCCATGATCAGGTTGCGGTGTTTAATGTAGTAAAGATCATACTCCAGCTTGACGATCATATCTTCAAGGCTGGCAGCATAGCGCTGGTTGATCTGGGCCCAGCCGGTAAGCCCAGGCCGCACCAGCAGGCGGGCCCGGTAAAATGGAATCTTTCGCTGCAGATCATTGATGATTTCAGGCCGTTCAGCACGCGGGCCTACCAGGCTCATATCACCCCGGATAACATTGATAAACTGGGGAAACTCATCCAGGTGGGTTTTTCGCAGGAAATTCCCCAGCCGGGTGATGCGCTCATCGTTTTCTGCGGTCAGGCGCGGCTGACCGTCTTTTTCTGCATCCTGTATCATGGTCCGGTATTTAATGATGGTATAAGTCCTGCCATTCCGGCCTGAGCGCACTTGCCGGTACATGATAGGAGATCCGGAATCAACCAGGATCGCGAGCGAAATGATCGGGTAGGTAAGGATAAAAAATGCCAGGCCAGCTAAAGCGCCCAGGATATCGATCAGGCGCTTGGCAAATTCGTAAAAATCTCCCATGTGGGCTTCATCCAGGAAAGAGCGCAGCAGCCAATCGGAATTCAGCAGCTGTACCGGGATGCGCCCCTGCATCTCTTCATAGACAGCCGGCATCGTATGGACTTCAATTCCAGCCTCTTCTGCCTTGAGAACTGTTTCTACGATCTCCGGGCGCATATCGCCGGAGATGGCAAAAACAAGGTCAGTCACTCTCTGGGTATCAATCACTTCCAGCAAAGAATCAATGCTTGAGAGAACCGGCATCCCGGCGACCAGTGTCCCCTGCTTGAGCGGGTCATCATCCACCAGTCCGACTACCAGGAAAGGTTTCGGATTCGCCCTGGCGTAAACTTCTGCCAAAGTTGATCCAGCCCGTCCTGCACCAACAATCAGCATACGGCGCATGAAGATCGGGGTGCTGAAGAGCCTGGCGAATGCCAGCCGCCATAGCAAAGTCAACAAGGTGCAAAAAACTATAAAATATGCAATTACCAGGCGGGGCAAGGAGTTCGGTTCAGAAAGGAAGAATACCAGGAGATAGAGAATAACACTCACACCGGCAGCGACTGCAACACCTTTGAAAATTTCGCGGCGGTGGCTGGCTCTCCTCAGGTCATACAATTCCACCATCAACAAAACCCATAACAGCGGGAGCAGTAAAAACCAACCCGGTACCCTTGTTCGGAAGAATTCAAAAGAGATGTTCAGCCAGTCCCGGCTTGCCCACAGGATCAGAGAAACCACCATAGCCAGGTAAGCAAAGAACAGGTCGCCTGCGATCAGGATGGACCTTTGCTCACTTCTGTTCAGGCGCCACAGCCCTGGATGTTGATTCACTTAATCATGCTCCGTAAAAACCCGGCTCCCCAACAGAAATGCATAGTGGCGATTGCCAGCGGAACTCCAGCGAGTAAAGATACATCCCTCGCTTTGATGGCAGACGGCAGGGAAGCCAGCACCAGTATCAGAATATATAATGATACCATTATTGCCAGCATCATCCTGAAGAAAACACTGAATAACGCAGCAATGAGGAGAACTACCCACCCCAGGACAAATAAGGGCGGGATTGCCTGCCGCAGGCGCACTGAACCTGGGAATTTCTTGAGCATCTTATACTTCCAGTAACCATAACGCCAGTACTGCTTTGCTAATGCACCCAGAGTTGGCCGTGCAAAGTATTCAGATTGAATTTTCGGGTCGAACCAGACTTTATCTCCCCGCTGACGGATCCTCGTGTTCAACTCATAATCTTCATTTGTCAGCAGTTCTTCGTTATATCCGCCCAGTTCTTCGAGATAGTCCTTCCAAAAAGCGCCAAATGGTACCGTATCGACCTCGCCAGCGTTTTCACTGAAACGGTAGCGGGCATCACCTACCCCAAGCGGATTTGATGCTGAGTCAGCGATCGACCTGGCGATCCAGCTATCTGCCCCTGGTTTTATCTTCCACAAACCGCCAACATTCTTGCCGGAACCATCTACCAGCCCTCTTACTGAGCGTTCAATGTAATCCTTGGTTGGGATGCAGTGCGCATCCAGCCGCAGGATAACATCACCGTCTGCGTGCTTAATAGCAAGATTCAACGCATTCGGGATCGCCCTTAACGGGTTATCAATTACTTTTATATGCAAACGGGGTTCAGCTTGCTGGTAAACCTGAATCTTCTGGCGGGTGTTATCTTCTGACATCCCATCTGAAATGATCACTTCCATTCTTTCGGGCGGGTAGGTCTGGCAAGCGATGGATTCCAGCAATCCAGTTATTGTTTTTTCCTCATTGTAACAAGGGACGATAACCGAAACAAAAGGTAGAATGCTGCCAGACCCAGTTACCAGGTCTTCAGATGGGAACATTTCGAGTGGATTACCAGATTGCGAGGGCAGGTTGTTATTCTCCTGCTGCCAGGGCAATCACCTCAATTTCAACAGCAGCAAATTTCGGCAGAGCAGCAGCCTGGACAGCTGAGCGGGCTGGGCTTTGCACGCCAAAGAATTCGCCATATACTGCATTCATCTTGGCAAATTCGTTCATATCCCGCAGGAACACCGTAGTTTTGACCACATTTTCAAGGCCGGAACCAGCAGCTTCAAGGACGCTCTTGATATTTTCACATGCCTGACGGGTTTCTTCTTCAATCCCGCCCTCAATGATATTGCCGGTTTCAGGTACCAGGCCAAGCTGCCCTGAACAGAACAGGAAGGGGCCAGCTTTAACCGCTACAGAATAGGGACCTATGGGTTTTGGGGCAGCCTGTGCTATGATGATGTGCTTCTGGTGTGAACATGCCATGATCTACTTCTCCTATATTTGTAATGCCTTGATTGTACGTGATGATTCGATTTGGGTAAAGACCTGCCAACCCCAGGGTAAATGATCTTTTTCATTCACGAAATAACCCGGTTGCAACTGGTCTTTAAATTAGGTACAATTTCATCAGGGTCAAGATTGCCTGCAAGTTTCTTTAGCAACATCCTTTTCCCTGCACAAGCAGTTCCTCGAAAAGACCATCTGATGAATAGGATTGTTCGACAACTGTGCGTTTGCTTGATATTCATACTCCTTCCTGCCCTGCCAGTATCTGCAGAAGGAGAGGTTCCTGAGGTGATTCCTCCAGCTCAGCCAACAGCAGAACCAGTGGCCGGACTGGAAGGGCTGGGTACCGCTTCTTCGGAAGAGGTGAATACTGCCACCTACACCCCGTTATCCTCATCTTTGGAAGTGAACCGCCTGGCAATACTTGATCCCTGGTTTACTTGCCTTGACGATACTGTGGATGGGATTGTTGATGGAGATTGCCAGTATTTGAGCATCCAGGCAGCAGTTGATGACTTCACAGCCCGACAGGGAAGCGGCATCATCTGGATTGAGCCGGGTAATTTCAATGAAAACGTCACCATTAACAATATCGCTCAACTGAGTGGGCTTTCAGGGGACAACCCGTTTTCTCCAGTGCAGTTAAGCGGCAGCCTGACCATTCAAACCCAGATCGGTTTTTCTTTGAGCCGCCTGAATATCCTGGGCGGAGTGCTCATTTCCAATTCCAGCGGCAGTATTGCAATCAACAATGTACATGTGACGAACAACTCAGGGAATGGGGTCGAGATCATCGACCATTCAGGCGATGTGAGCCTGGATACGGTTAACCTGTCAAACAATACCGGCTACGGGCTGCGCATCCGGACCACATCTGGATCAATTTCCATTAGAAACAGCACCTTCGACAACAACATCACAGGCGCCAGCCTGCTTGCCCGTGAATACGTCTCCATCGACTCAAGTACCATGAACGGCAACAGCCAGATCGGGCTTGAGATTTTAAACGCAGCGTCGGTTTATATCAGTAGCAGTAACTTCTCATACAATAATGGTACAGGCGTCGCCGGCGCAGGTATCCTTGCATCCGGACCGATAACGATCAACAATGTCACGGCAGCCAAAAACACCGGCGATGGCATTATCTTATTTGCCAGCCAGGGTGATATCCTCATCATGAACAGCAGCTTCAACAGCAATGGTATGTTCGGCCTCAGGGCTTTTTGGCCGGAATTCTATACCTTTTCAACAGAACGAGTTTCTGCCTGTTACAACAAGATCGGAAGCTACTGGTTATTTGGATCACAAAAGTCAGGCAGAATCGAAACCTGCGAGGATGCTGGAAGCCAGGCAGGCACACCTCTGACTGCTGTACTGCAAATGCGGACAATTATCCTGGATTCGCAAAAAGACTATGGAACCTTTTTGACAGACCTGCCCACACAGGTACTGGTCCTGGACGACCAGACAACACCGCCGGTAACGCTTGCCCGACTACTTTTCCCGTATACTTCCAACCCCCTGGCTGAAATAACCGTTTCCACTCTTTTAAAAGATGACCCGCGTGTGTTTCCCACACTGGAAACAGATTGGTTGTCTCCCGGGATTAAAGTAACCATCTCCAGCACAGGGGATGCTACACTGCAGCCCTCGCTTGCTTTTTCGGTTTGCTTCACCAGCGCCAGCTCAGACTCAATCATCGCCTTCATGGCAGATGGACAGGAAACCTGGGCAGCGCTTGAGAGTCAGTCAGCAGGTGGAAAGGTATGCACGAACAGCACCCAGCCGGGTATCTTTGTCCTGATAAGTAACCTTCCGTAGGTTGCTGATTTTTCAATTTTATAATAAACAGGAACACACTTTAGGAGCTCCTCATGTACACGAGACATAAAAACCGTTTGATGTTGATGGTGTTGGCCATGACCCTCATATTCTCCTTGCTGAATTTTGAAGTTGTCCGGGCTGAGGGCGAAGTACCTGAAGAACCGCCTGTTGTCACTCAGCCGGAACCTGATTCCCAGGAAACCCAGGATCTTGCCCCGGAAACAGGTAATACAGACCCGATTAAAGGTGAGAATCCTGACCTGACCATAACAACCGCAACGGAGCCAGCTGACCTGATCGTGCTTGACACACAGGGCAGCCCGGTCCCGCTGGCTTCCACTGCAGCATTAGAAGCGTTATTAGACCCAGATCCGTATTTTTTCAAGAATGGGGTCAAGTATGAATTTGCGGCTTCCGATTGCGATCCTTCAGAAGATGTAGTTTTGGCATGTGATAATCCAATTCAAGCAGCCCTGGATTACCTGGCTGCTAAAAGCTGGGTGCCTGACAACAACAAGGTCTATATTGAAGCAGGAAATTTTGATACCTCTTCGGAGGTTCCTGGTATCACCCTCAATGGCAGCAGCTGGTTGAAAGGCGCTCCAGGACTGTTGATCATCGCAGGTTCAGGGTCCGGAAATGATGTAATGGAAGATACGATCATCACCGGCAATTTCACCATTAGCAACATGAAAAGCCTGACCCTGAGCGGCTTCAGCCTGATTGGTGGACTCCTTCTTACGGATAACATCGGAAGCCTGACCTTAAACGACATTACCGTAACCGGCAGCACATCAGACGGTATCAAGGTGGAAAACCATACCGGCAGCGTCAAACTCGAAAAGGTTACCGTTACAGAAAACGATGAGGACGGAGCGGAAATCCAGGCTACTGGCAGCGTGCAGGTTCTGGACAGTTCATTTTCCCGGAATGATGCAAGCGGGTTGGTGACCATCACACCCGGCAATATCCTGCTTAACAAAGTATCTGCAGACGATAACCTGAATGGTGACGGCCTGAACCTGAACAACCTGAGCGGAACAGGAACGGTCCGGATATTAAACACCCTGGGCATTAATTCAGCCTCTGGAAATACAGCAGGCCATGGAATCCTGGCAAATTCAAGGAATTTGATAGTGATTAATGGCCTAACCGCTACCGGAAATGAATCCGGAGGTGCGAACCTGGATAATAAGACTGGAACTGCTGGCATCATTATCTATAACAGCCGTTTTGATGGGAGCACTGCTGGAGCAGGCGCAGAAGTATTGACCTCTGGAAGTATCCGCCTGGAGGGTGTCAGCGCATCCGGCAACCTGGCTGGAACAGGCATAAACCTCGATAATACCAGCGGTTTGGGAAGTGTGACAATTCTGAAAGGACAGTTTAATAATAACCAGGGGAACGGCCTGGTTATCCGCACGAAAAGCGCGGTGATTCTCAACCAGGTCGGCGCCAGTGCCAACACTTTGATGGGTGCAGACATTAATAATGACGGAACCCTGGTGAGGAATGTGCAGCTCCTCAGTACCTTTGGGGAAAACATGTTCAACCTGAATGGGGATACCGGTTTAAAAATTGTTACCCATGGATCGGTAACCCTTAACAACGTCACTGCAATTATGAACATGCTGTCAGGAGTGCCGGATACTGAACCTGACGAGCGTTACCTGCATGGTGGTGTTTTGATCGATAACACATCCGGAACTGCCTGCGTGAGGATTGTCGGTGCAAATATCAGTTACAACTCGGGGAATTTCACCATCGGCTTGAATGTCGATACCAACGGGGCTGTATATCTTCGCAGCCTGACAGCCAGCAACAACCACTGGGGCGCAGACATCAACAACCTGGGTTCGCTTGACATTTCAAAAGGGATCAGTATCATCCAATCCACCTTCAACAATAATGCCAATGCGGGCATCATCGCAACCACTTTCGGAAATATCATCGTCAACAATATCAATGCAATCGGCAACCAGGGTCCTAGAGCGGTGGGGCTGCAAAATGTGGTCGGCAGCAGCGTTGGCGTCAGCCTTCTCAGCACACTCGGGGAGAATCTGTTCCTGAACAATGCCGGAATCGGGTTGGAAATTACCACGGCAGGAAGTGTTATCCTTTCTAAGGTATCTGCCTCCAATAATGGCGCTATCGGCGCAAACCTGCCCAACCAGATCCAGGGCGTCGGGAATGTCAGGGTGACCGATTCTGTGTTTGATAACAACGGTGATACCGGGTTGATCATCCAGACAGAAGGAGCCATCAGCCTGGTGAGTGTCAGCGCATCCAGCAATGGCGGCACTGACAACAGCAACGGCGCCTATTTAGGAGGTGGGGCAAGAAGCGTCTCGGTTGTTAAAAGTAAATTCAATGGAAATACTGGTACAGGGCTGGTGGTAATTGCATCCGGCTCGATTACGTTGAATTCAATCTTGGCAAATGATAACGCCCATGCCATCCCGAATGCCGACCCTGACCTTGCCGGGCAATTTAGCGGGATATTCCTTCAAAACAGCTGTATTGACTGTACTTCCGGTGTGACCATCAAGAATTCGTATTACAACAATGAGTTCAACCGGAACACAAATATCAGCCTGATCGATACCCTGACCACCGCCCCGCAGGGGGTTGGAATCAACATCCGGACCTACGGACCCCTGGTTATTCGGGGAGCATCTGCTTCTGACAATGGGCAGCATGGAGCCTACCTGCTCAATAATGACTCAACCATCAATAATGTGTCCATCTTTAATTCACAGTTCGAATCAAACCGCCTGACTGGATTATGGGTGCAGACATTGGGAAACATCACCCTTTCCAATGTGATCGCAGGCAATTCCAGTATGCAAACAGGAATACTGTATGTCACCGATCCATATCCCAGCTACAGCGGAAGCGGGGCATACCTGGCCAATGTTGCCGACTTTACAGGCTACAAGTATGTAACTGTCCTGAGCAGCCGGTTCGACAATAACTACGGGGTCGGATTGCGCATCATTTCAAACGGAGCCATCCGGCTGGTGAATGTAACAGCATCCAATAATGTCACTTCTGCAGCAGCTGATCCCTATGGCGCATATATTTCCAATTTCGGCAGCCCGCCGGAAGTATCTGCAGGCATCTCCATTAGCGGAACCAGCCTGCTGGCAAACCAGTTCAACAATAATGTCCTGGCGGATGGGTTGTTTATCAGGACAACCGGCAGGTTGGTACTGAACAATATCGCTGCCAGCGGTAATGGAGTTAATGGTATCTATTACAACAACACCGCCAACACGAATACTACTTCAGTGAACACCATTGTGGCCAACAATAATCAGTTTGCTGGCTTGTTTATCGTCTCAAAAGGCCAGGTGACCGGATACAGTATCATTGCTAACCACAATGGTGCAGGTATCAACCAGGCTGCAGCTGGCATGCCATTCACCTTCCTTGGAGCTGCATCTGTATATATCAGCAACACTTCCAGCACGACCGGCACTGCCGGGGTGGTAATCAGCCGCAGCCAGTTCAATGAAAACTTATCAACCGGGCTGCGGGTATATTCGAACGGCAACATCACGGTCAACAATATCCAGGCGGTCGGCAACCGCACAGCCGATCCTGCCCCGCCAAGTAATCTTAGGATTGATGGTGCATATCTCCAGAACACCTCAAGTACGTTTGCGGTCAGCATCAGGGTGCTTTCCTCGCTCGGTTCCAACCGGTTTGACAACAACCGGGATTATGGACTGCACATCCTTGCCAGGCAGAACATCACCATTTCCAAAGCAACCGCCAATGCCAACGGCATCCTGGATCCAGCAGCTGTGCGCAGCGGCATGAACCTGGTGGTCACTGCGCCTGCCTCGGTGATCAGCTTCAGTTGTGTCGGGGTCACATCCAACGGATTGCATGGCATCTGGGTAGAATACCGGGCGGTTGGCGGAACCGGCAAGCTGGTACTGCTCAACTCCTATATTGGCGGGAATTCAGTTTCAGCCCCGGGGCAAGATATTTACATTGATCCGGCATACAGTAGCCCGACCATCATTCAATCCGGAGCATACTGTTCCGGATGGTAGACCAGTCCAGCTTTTTTCAAGAACCGGCAATTGCCGGTTCTTTTTTACTAACCTGCCCTCTGGTATAATAGCTTGCTTGAAAGCTAATTGTGAATGGAAGTGGTAAATGTTAGAGAAAACTGCTGCAATTGAAGCAAGGCTGAACGAGATCAACTCTCTGCTTGAGCAAAAAGCGGATGATTACCAGCTGGTGGCTGACCTCGCCAGAGAGCGGGCTGAATTACTGCCGGTTGCCTCCACAGCTGAGGAATATCGCAATGTCCTGAAACAGATCGAACAAGCCGAATCGCTTTTACATGAAAATGACAGCGAAATGCAGGAACTGGCACAGGCTGACCTGGTTACCCTTCGGCCGCAAGCGGACATGCTGGAACAAAAGCTAAAGTCCTTACTCGTTCCTAAAGATAAGCGCGATGAAAAAAGCGTTATCATGGAAATCCGGGCCGGAACCGGCGGGGATGAAGCCGCCCTGTTTGCAGCGGACCTGTACCGCATGTACTCCTATTTTGCCGAAAAGCGGCGCTGGAAGGTTGAGATCCTCTCGCAAAATGAGATCGGCATCGGCGGTTTCAAAGAAATTATCTTCCTGATCAAAGGCAAAGGCGCATATTCACAGTTGAAGTACGAATCGGGAGTGCACCGGGTGCAGCGCGTGCCGGCTACTGAAGCCCAGGGGCGCATCCATACCTCGACCGTGACGGTTGCGGTGATGGCCGAAGTGGAAGATGTGGATATCGACATCCCCGCATCCGATATCCGGATCGAGGTGTACAAATCTGCAGGCGCTGGCGGGCAAAATGTGCAGAAGAACTCAACCGCCGTGCGTATCACCCACATCCCGACCGGGATGGTGGTTGCCTGCCAGGATGAACGCTCGCAACTGCAGAATAAACTGCGCGCCATGAGCATTTTGCGCGCCCGCCTGTACGAGATCGAAGAAGAGAAACGCAAACAGGAAGAAGAAGAGACCCGCCGCGCTCAGGTTGGAACCGGTGAACGTGCTGAAAAAATACGCACTTACAATTACCCCCAATCACGGGTAACCGACCACCGCATCAATTATTCTTCATTTAATTTGCCTTCAGTTATGAACGGCAACATCGACGAATTCGTCCAGGAATTGAACATCCAGGATGAAGCCGGCAGGCTGGCTGCCAGCGGGCTGGGAGACAGTGAAGACTGACATCGCTGCCTGGCTGAATGACCTCAAGCTGCGCTTATTTGCAGTGAGTGACACGCCTGGACTGGATGCAGAAGTCCTTCTTGCACATACGCTCAAAGTTGATCGAGCCTGGCTGTTGGCTCACCTTGATGAAGTAGTAGCCCCAGATGTCTTGGCAGACATTGAATCAAGAGCAAGCGATCTTGAAAGTGGAATTCCGCTCCCGTATGTAATAGGTGAATGGGAATTCTTTGGCAACCAGTTTTTTGTCAATCCCGCAGTCCTTATCCCCCGCCCTGAAACCGAGCTGCTGGTAGAGCAAGCCATCCAGTGGCTCAGTGCCCATCCCGGGAAAAAGAATGCCCTCGATGCAGGAACCGGCACGGGCTGCATCCCGATCAGCATCAGCCTGAAGAATCCAGGCTGCTCCTGGTTAGCAACAGATATCTCCTCTTCTGCCCTGGATATAGCAGCGCAAAATATCCACCGTTACCAGCTCGAAACAAGCATCACCCTCCTGCAAACGGATGTCCTGGATGGCGTAGCGGGGAAATATCCCCTGATCTGCTCAAATCCACCCTATATCCCAACCAGTATTTACCAGGTCTTGCCCGTTGCCCGGCATGAACCCCGCCAGGCACTCGACGGAGGAACCAATGGGCTTACAGTCATCACAAAATTATTGCAGCAATCTGCCAGTCTGATTACCAGCCCGGGATTGATCCTGTGTGAAATCGAAGAAACCCTTGGATTGCAGGTTGAAGGGATCGCAGGCAGCCTGTTTCCGCAGGCATCCATTCAGGTACAACCTGATCTGGCTGGAAAGCCGCGCCTGTTGAAAATAGAGCTGGAGTAGACCATGAATACCCAAGTTATTTCTGCCGCAGACAACTTAGCAATTGAAACAGCCTGCAAGATCCTGGAAGGCGGCGGCCTGGTAGCTTTCCCTACTGACACGGTCTATGGGTTGGGATGCCTGGTCAACAACTCCAACGCCATTGATAAGTTGTATAGTGTCAAAGAGAGGTCCCAAAGCAAGGCGATTGCAGTTTTGATTGCAGAGCATACTGATCTTCAAGGTTTGACAACCGACATCCCCCCATTGGCAGCTGAGCTGGCTGCCCGTTTTTGGCCGGGTGCCTTAACCCTGGTTTTCCCCAAGCACCCTTCCCTCCCGGAGAATTTAAGCCCGCTCCCAACCGTGGGCATCCGTATGCCTGACCACGCCTTTGCCCGCAGCCTGATGCGGTTTACCGGACCGCTCGCGACCACGTCAGCCAATATATCCGGCCGGAACAATCCCGTTAATGCTGATGAGGTTTTGGCACAGCTGGAAGGCAGGATTGACCTGGTGGTGGATGGGGGACCTGTTCCCGGTGGCGTCCCTTCAACGGTGGTAGACTGCACAGCGCTGATACCGCGTGTGCTTCGAATTGGCGCTTATTCCCCTGAGGAGCTGGGGCTGGAGTAATGAAATCCGGGATTAAGTCCTCGTAAAAGTATTCTCAGGTAGTGAGATACTATTGATCTCAAATTTTTCAGAAAACTTGGGCCGCAAGCCAGTTGAATGTATCGACCCAATCACCCTGCCATTCGATATGCCTGTCTGTTCAAATACGAACAGGTCCTGCAGGGTAAAGGTGTCACCTTCCATCCCTTGAACCTCGGTAACCTGCACTACCTTGCGGGTACCATCCCGCATCCTTTCAAGATGAATGAGTAAATTAATTGAAGAGGCAATCTGTTCCCGGATAGCCCTCAAAGGCAGATCCATGCCAGCCATTAAGACCATGGTCTCGATCCTGCGCAGGGTATCCCGCGGGCTGTTGGCGTGGATCGTGGTCATAGATCCTTCATGCCCAGTGTTCATCGCTTGCAGCATATCCAGCGCCTCGCCGCCGCGCGCCTCTCCCACGATGATCCGGTCTGGGCGCATACGCAAGGCATTAATCAATAGCTGGCGGATGGTCACTTCGCCTTTTCCCTCGATATTTGGCGGCCTTTTTTCCAGGCGGACAACATGGCGCTGATTAAGCTTCAGCTCAGCAGTATCCTCTATAGTAATGATGCGCTCATTCGATGGAATGTAGGTGGATACTACATTTAGTAAAGTAGTCTTTCCGGTGCCAGTACCGCCGGAAATAACCAGGTTAACCTTTGCTTCAACACAGGCTTTGATAAAGCCTACCAGGTTGTTGTTCATTGTGCCGTTATTCACCAGGTCCTGTGCAGTGAATGGAACCACGGCAAACTTCCGGATGGTCAGGATAGGCCCATCCAAGGCAAGAGGAGGAATGGTTGCATTTACGCGGAATCCACTGGGCAGCCGGGCATCCACATACGGCGATGATTCATCCACCCGCCTCCCGATCGGGGCAACAATCCGGTCAATGATCCTGCGCAGGTGGGCATCACTGGTAAACTTTACATTTGTGTGCTCAATTATCCCAAACCGTTCAATATAAACATCATTCGGGCCATTAACCATTATTTCGGTTATATCGTTGTCATTTAAAAATGGTTCGAGCGGGCCATATCCGATAATATCTGAAGTGATCCATTCGAGCAGCTGCATGCGGGTTGCCCGGGTGTACATCAAGTTTTCATCTGCCAGATACTGATTGAAGGATGTTTCAATGATCTGCTTCAACTGGGTGGAATTCTCCATGGATAACTCACCATTGAATTCCATCAGCAACTTCTTTTGAACAGCATCTTTGATTTGAATTGCATCCTGCTCATATTCAAATACTGTTGGAAGATCCTGTTTGCTGCTCTTTTTTGAGCTGTCATTCTGTAAGGCAGGTCGGTTAGTAAACATCATTCTCCTGGGCTGTGTTCCCCTTATGGAATATATGGGGCAAGAATAGTTGTGTCACTTTTCGATGAAGCAAGATCTGGCATATCATTTAGCGCGCGTATGGTGTGTGCGGTTGACGAGTAAACCAAAGAGATACTTGCCAGGTTCTGGCCTTTTGCTATGTTTACTTCTCTGTAAGGTAATGCGCTAAGGATTTCGGAAATAGCCAGCGCATAAGCTTCATACGAGTTGTAATCCATGAGTGCTTCTGCATTGACCCTGGCGCTCTGCAAGGCCACAAGTTTATTAGCGTCTGTTACAGAACCCTCAAGACCAGCTGAGTCCAGCGCCATGCTGAAATACTTGACCGCATTGGTATAATCATACATTTTTCCCAAAGCCAGCCCCACATTTACCTGGGCTTCGAACCTTTGCAGCTTGTTATCAGGAACTTCCCAGGCAATAATTTCAGCTTTTTCAAGGTCATTCCTGGCATCCAGGAAGTAGCCAGCATTCAGGAACCTGATCCCGCGTGCTGAGTAAGCTTCATAAAGCATATACTTGACCATGCCATTGGCATAGTTGCTTTGAAAGCGGCTGAGCTTCTCCAGGTTGGTGATTGCAGCATCCCACTCCATCCGGTCGAATTTTTGCATGGCTAACAGATAGGTTTGGGCTTTGTCCAATTCCGAACTGATGCGAGCGTCACCTGGTGACAGGCTTAAAGCCTTTCGCAGGTAATCAACTGCCTTGGAAATTGAATCTTCTGTGGCAAAAGATGAATCGATAAAAGCCCTGGCAATTTGGCGGTATTTCAGGTTCAGCAAGCTTACCAGGAATTGCTGCAGGTCCCTGCGTTCCTGTGTGAATGCCTTATCCTGCGCAACCAAGGCAACAGCTTTGTAGTAGTAAGCTTCAGCCGTATCAATGTCGGTGATGGTTGGGTTTTCTGATGAGAGGATCTCCCGAATCTTTTGATAGTAACTGGTGAAAAGTTGTACCTCGAGGTTTTCGGATTCCAGGTTTGGGTTTAGAACCATTGCTTCTTCATATGCAGCGATCACATCCGCCCAACGCATATCTGAATATGCACTGTCAGCCAAGCCCAGGAGTTCGTCAATCCTTGCTGCATGCTCAATTTGCTCCACCTGGAATTTCACATCTTTATAGGATGGATTCATCCCCACAAGCTTGCGAAATATCTCGAGGGCTTCTGCTTTATTCCCGTTTGCCAGGCTCGCTATTGCGTTACTGTACAGGAGATCCATTTCCTTCAGCTGGTCAGCCTGGCGGGATAGCTCAACCAGAGGCGCATAATAAGGGTCCAATTCCTTGATCTTCTCAATGGTACTTAAAGCCATCTCAGTATTGCCAACCCTGAGAAAATTTCGGGTTTGTTCTTCATACACTTGCAGCTTCTGTGTCTTTTCAGTCTGGCTTAACCCTGAATTTTCTCTATTAACAGGATTGAACACTGTCAAATAGAGAATAACCGCTACTAACCCCAGCAAAATCCCTGCAGCAATAACGAGGAGTGACAATGAAAAGCTCTTGCGGTTCTGTTTTTTCTTTTCCTTTTCATAAGTTGCATCATCTGATTGGAAAATCTGCTTTACCCGGATTTCTTCCCGAATTTCTGCCAGGACCGGATCATCCGGATATTTAATGGATAACTCGCCCAGCAGGTTCTCGCACTCTGCCCACTCGGCATTTTGGTACCTCACCATTAACTCCAGGTAAGCTGGTTCCTCTTTCAAGCTGCTTCCGGAAAAACCTGCCGCTGTATCCCCTGGACCGCTTTGATCCATCACACTCTCAGGATTCGGTTCATTATTATCAGATAACATCATTCTCTACTTTTCTTTGCAATGAATAATCAGCAATTACCAGGATCCTACGCAAACAGCCCAAATATTCTTGGGATCAATGGACCAAGCAAGACAATCAAAAGCGCAGGCAAGATTAATAATGCCAGAGGGATGATCATCTTTGCAGGAAGCCGGTTGGCCATCTCTTTTGCTTTTAACTGCCGCATAATCCTGAACTGCTCTGCCTGGCTGTGCAATACATCTGCTATGCGCATGCCCAGTGATTCTGATTGTATGATGATCGTCACAAAACTGGAAACTTCAGATACATCCAGCCTGTGGCTCATATTCCGCAACGCATCTGCCCGGGATACTCCCACTTCCATTTCTGAAGAAACCCGGCGAAATTCTGATCCAATCGAATTCTCCATGTACTCACCTACGCGTTGCATGGCCTGATCAAATCCCAATCCCGCATCCGCGCACACCGAAAGAAGATCCAATGCATCCGGGAATTGACGCTCAATGTCCCTGTGGGTTTTCCGTACCTGGCCATTCAACCACACGGAGGGCAGGAGAAAAGCAGATAGTATGATCATGAAACCTGCCAGGATCAGCAGATTCGCGTTCTGGGGATTGCCGGATAAGGTTTCCTCCAACCCTGCCTTCCTAAACAAACCCAGGTTTTGGAAATTTACCAGAATTGCCAGCCCAATCCCAACGATGATAGCCAGCAGACGGATAGCAAAGAATTCCCGTGCCCGGAGGTTGCGCGGGTTATGGATAATTGCCAGCTTGCGGTCCGTTTCGGCAATCGATTGGGCAGGTGTAAAGCGCCCAAGGTATGTAATGATCTTGTTTACACCTGCAACAAATGTGCGCTCGAAGAATTGTTCGCGGAAATGCGGTTGAACCTCAATTTTTTCACGGTTAATTGTACTGGTGCGGCTCTGGTAGGTAACGAAATCATTGATACGGCTTGTGGTATCAGAATTTTTGGATGCCCGGAAAGCAAGCAAAATCAACACAGCCCCCGCTATCACCATGCCAATTACGAGAATAATGATTACTGCTTCCATTTTATCCAGCAACCCTCTTAAACCTCAATATGCGTTAATCTTCTCAACCAGATGTTGCCCAGGATAATTCCGATCAGGGCAATGATAAATAACACAATTACAATCGGGCTTCTAACCGCTTCGGAAAAATAATCCGGGCTGAGCAGTGTCACGATTAAAGCCGTCAGGAAAGGCAGCAAAGTCAACAGGTTGCTGGCGTACCGCGCATATGATGTCAGCGAGCGCACCTCACCCAGCAAGGCAATCCGGTTGCGGATGGTCTCTGTTACCGCTGTCAACATTAATGACAGGTTGCCTCCGACCTGGCTGTTGATGACGATTGCGGTCACCACCATTTTGAGGTCATCGCTTTCCATTCTATCGGAAAGGTTCTCCAGGGATTGACCAAGCGGAATTCCCAGCTGGACCTCCCTTTGCACCCGGGCAAATTCCTCCCCGGCAGGCGCCGGCATTTCACGGACAACCACATCCATAGACTGTAATAAACTGAATCCAGCCTGTACCGCCCCACGAATTAATACGAGGACATCGACCAGCTGGTTCTGAAAATTTCGCTGGCGGCGGAATATACTTTGCTGCAGGAAAAATCCCGGCAACAGGTAAAAAAGGATTGCTGCAATCACGCCAATAATAACCGAGCCGGAGATCAGCCAGATCAACAACAACCCTAACAAGGCTGCCCCAATCTGGATCATGATAAATTCGGTTACTGTGATCTGCCAGTTTGAACTCTGCAGGCGCAGGTTGAGTGATTTACTGGCAAATCTCCCCATGAATTCATTCAGCTTACTCCGGTATCCACTTACCACTGCTTGGCGTTTGAGGATGAGTTGGGTAGTTCCTGGCGTCTCAGGTACCGTTTCAACATACCTGCTAATCCGCTCCCGAATCCGGGTAGGGGCCATGCTGGAATAGATAAGGACAGCTGTTAAGATTAACAAGCCCACTATAGAAAGGATACCAACCAGGATGATTAGGGTAGTTTCGCCGCTCAAAATGCACCTTTGCTTAATGGATCATCCCAACCGTGATGTCTTTAGCAGCATATCTGAAGCAATATCACCTTGCGCCCTGAGCATGGAAGTCCCATAGACTTCAAGCAGGTTTTCAGCAAGTTTCTTATAAGCCTTGGTGATCGGGTGGTTCGCTCTTTTAATGATAATAGGAACCCCTTCATTCAGACTGCTTAATGCTATGTTTTCATCTGCAGGAATCACCCCGAAGATTTTTGTCCGCAATACTTTTTCGACCTCCCCCATTGAAACATCATTGCGGCCGCTGACTTTATTCATAACCAGTAAAATCTTCTCCCGCGGATAGGAAAGCGTACGGCAAATGTCAATGAACAGCCGGGCATTCCTGAGAGATGCCAGGTCCGGGGTGATGACCAGCATCACCCTTTCCAATGTATCCATGAGGGTTACAACATTATCATTGAGGTAATTGCCGCCATCCACAACCATGACCGGGAAGATTTTCTGCAAACCGGTGATCACCTTGAACAAATCGTCCGGCCGGATTGGCTGGGCTACCGAAGCAGAAAATGGGCTGGGTAAAACCTGGATTCCAGATGTATGCCTGATAACTATCTGCCGGACAAGGCTCTCATCCAGGTTGCCTGCATGTGGGATCAAATCCACAATCGAGTTGGCGGTCTTGATATTCAACATAAGCCCCACATCGCCGAAAAGATGCTTACCATCAACGAGCAGCAACTCTTCATCAGTCGCCTGGAATAACGCTATAGCAAGGTTAACCGCCACTGATGAGCAGCCCGCACCGCCTTTCGGGCTAAACACCAGCACACTTTTATCTTGCTTTACGCCAGTTCTGCCTGCCACGGCGTCACCGGATGCAACCAAACGGGTATTCAGTTCGTGTACTCTTTTTAAGGTATTTAGCAGGCTGGCTCGAGTAAACGGGTAAGGCAGGAAGGCCCTTGCACCTGCCAGGATCACTTTGTTCGCATTGACAACTTCCTCTTCAGGGATTACCACCAGGGTAGCGGTTTTTGGATTCAAAATGGTAATGTCATCGATGATATCAAAAGTCTCTTCGAGTGGGAAGTACCGGTAATCAAAAAGAAGGATATCCGGTTGTTCTATCTTTATTACCTGCAAGATGTTTTCTTCAACCAGTTCCGGAGTCACCAATTCATATTGTGAATCTGACTGGATGATATTTTCCGCTTCTTTTACGAATAATTCATCTTTGGAAATGAGCAGAACTCTAATTGCATTTAAGGTTGTTGTAGGGGTCATGGTTTGATCTGCTCCTTATCCTAGGGGACAATTCCCAATCCGTAAAGTTCGACAATATATTCCTTGGTGACAGGTATCAAGTCAAAATTGCCGCGCGAAGTTGGCGCTCTCAAGACCATATCAAAAGTAGCGCCTGTATCCACCAGGTGCTTTAGCAGTAAAGCGTCCTGCGGGGGAAGGGCTAAGAGGTAAGCCCGTACTTTCACATTTCCACGGTCTGGCGAAGCAGCAGGGTCAGTTTCTTCCCCTTCTACCTTAACGATATCCGCCACCAGGGCAGTTATCTCAACCGCCTGGTATGCATCCATGGTGATGATATGGACTTCTTTTTCCTGAGTACTCCCTTCTTCTGCTACCGGTGATACCTGCTCTTCACCTTCAACTGCCCCAATCTTGCTGACATCGATACTGATTGTGGCAAGGATATCAACGATATCCCCCCGCTGGATAACACTGTTGACACTCATCAGGTCATCGGCAGGGAACGCAAAGAGGACGTGGTTGTCGCTAAGGATATACGCAATGTCATGATTGATATTGGTCGGGTCTGCCAGGTTGTGTTTGAGAACCATTTCTCCCTGAACCATGTCGGTTTTTACAAACCGGTTGGCCGCATCATCGATGCTGGTGACTGCATTGCGGGGAACAAACTCAGATGGCATGGTTACAACCGCCAGGTCTTCAGGTCCAAGAAAATCACCCAGGAATAGGTCATGCGTGGTCACAACAACGCTCACCTGGGGAGTTTCCTCTGCGTTTGCACCATCTGCATTTTTGTCAGCCCTTGTTAATGATTGCTGGTTCAACCGCAGGGCAATAATTAACCCGACACCTACCAGGATTATGCCAATCAATGCGAATAAAATGATTTTGGTTTGCTTGTTCAATGCCAGCTTCCTTTCTTACACGAAATAAAAAACAGTCATGCCAGTTGCTGATAGGTAAATGCCGGAATAATCTCCTACTTTGTCAGGGAAATAATGTTCACTCCCATATCGATACCGCCAGTCCCATAGGTATAATCCATCGGGTAATCGTCAATAAAGTATCCCTCCATTGTTTTCACATTGTCCTTCATTCCCCCCATCGTTACTGCCCAATCATGTCCTGGGCATTTATCATTTCCTTGTTTCTTTACACAGGTAATATAAAAAGGAATGAAACCTACAATGTGGTAATAAGTATTCCCGTTGCCAGTGATAATGGTGTCAGTTTCTCCCTCCTCAAGTGGCAGCCCGATTGTTCCGGTATGTGCCAGGTTCTGGCAGGTTTCACCATAAAGGTCTTCTCCCTTAGGGCAAACAGCATTGATTACAGGCACCATCACGATCGAACCTTTTTGGATAATAACCTGATCAATTGTATCCAATACTGCTGCGTTAACACCGGTTTCTCCGGGAGCCCAGGTATGGACAGAAATTGTGGTGTCATAAAAATTCTCTATCGACTTCTTCAGGTTTAATTTATCCATATCAAGCCATGATCTGTCACCAGAACCAAGCAGGTCTATGGCGCCATCGCCATCGAGGTCGCAGGTCAGTTCATCCCCGCCGCCCGGAATTTCCTTGCAATGGTCAATACCGGCTTTATCAGAGTCCATCACGATATAGACCCGGTTATCCACTATTCCACCATTTTTCCCAAAGTTGTAGGGTGTAAGATACTGGACCCCGTCGATTTCAACATAAGTAACCGTGTTGCCATCTAAATCTTTGCCATCAATGAGGGGTTTTAGCTGGGTTGCCCAATCCAGGCCTTTTGCCTGGCAGGCACTACTTATCGATTGCGCAACAGGGGCACGGCAGGACCAGGCAATAGGCATCAGGTGCATTGCCGCCCCAGGATGGTAGCAGCCTGCAGTGGCAGTTGCTTCCACGGTGGTTTCCGGCCGGCCAAAAAGCTGGGCAAGAAAATTCTTTTGCTCGATGGTGACATCCACAGTAATCGTGTCATCAGCATTCATGGTAACAAAGGCTGAGGTTGAGTAATTTTCAGTCTGTGCATACTGCTGCGCGACAGTTTTAACATTTGCCGTACCGTTGTAGCAATATTCGTGGGCTCCAGCCAGTGCACCAGCATCCGCTGCACTTTGGGCAGCCCTGCGGTTCATGTATGCCTGCCCACCGTCGATTACCAACGCACCAACTATGAGCAGGGCAGCTATTGCCAGGACAAAGATGACAATCACCTGACCTTTCGATTTAAATCTATGTTCATTCATTTTATTCTCCTATAAGTTAGAAGAACTACCCATGACCTGCATTACTGATATAACGGTGCAACTTGCATGCTCGATTCTGCCTGCAGAACAAAAACCTTTCCGGTGCCGAGAATCAATGAAAGACCCGGTGTAACTGGCGCGATAGTATAGCTGGCATGGATGGTCACCAGGAAATCCGGGTCAACTGGAAGGACCGGAAACGTCACGGTGAGATTGGTTTCATCCAAACCCACTGCATTATCTATTATCACAGCGATGATGGCATTTTCCTCTTCTTCGGTATCCGGTGGATGAACAATAGCGAACCGTGTGCCCTCCCTGACAGCATGGGAAAGCGCTGAATAACTGTAAACTACTCGCCCGAGATCGATAAACACCGTGATAGCAAGCACCACTATAGGGATGATGAGAGCAAACTCAACAATAGATTGGCCGCGGGTCCTCGTTTTCTGGCTCATTTTAACATTTTCATCCGTACGGTGTGGTTTAGATCTAACGGTCCGAAGAAGAAATCAAAGATCATTAATTGAATCTCACTGGAAACAGTTACTTGTATAGTTTCTCCATTGGTGCAGCAATTTGAAATAACAATATCCGCTGGTTCGACAGTCAAACCAGAGGCATAAGCTTCATTGATTATCGCCTGGCGGGTTCCATCATAACAATCCGTTGGAAAAACAGTACAGGCTGTCTTATCAAGCGGGTGATAAGCAAGGTAGGAGGCACCTTCGCGGGCAGCGTTGACCAGCGCTATTTTCATAAAAAACGCGCGTCCCAGGTCGAGCACTCCCATTATGAGGAGGAGTACAATGGGAAGGATGAGCGCGAATTCTACAATAGACTGCCCTTTTTTACAACGAACCATAAAAACACCTTTTCAACCAGTACAATTATAACACTTCAACTTGGCTAATATTAATTTAATGAATTAATTTAATGAATGTACAGCATTGTAAGGTTCATTTCTTCTAGCAAAGTTTCACTTAAATATGTATACTCTATAGTGTAACAGTTTTCAAAATAGAATTGAGGTAATTATGGCATTGTCGCCTGCAAAATCCTTTAATAAAGACCTATTGGACTTGATCCTGAGAGCAGCCTACCTGGCAGAAATCAAGGAATGGGATAACCGTGCCCATCTCGAAAGAATCCGCAAGTACACCTTTTCAATTGCCTCCGGAACTGAATTGGCTCTGCAGGATGCCGAGGCAATCGCAGTTGCGAGCATGCTGCATGATTTTGGTAAAGGGCAAATGCCGGAAGCATTGCTATCCAAATCCGGCCATTTTGAACAGAATGAGTGGCAAACCGTGGAAGCGCATACCCTGAACGGTGCCCAGATACTTTCGGGCTCAACATCTCACATCCTCCAAATTGCCGAGACGATTGCCTTAACCCACCATGAGAGGTGGGACGGATCTGGCTATCCGCATAGGCTGAAGGGTGAAGCAATCCCCCTCCCTGGCCGGATTGTTGCCCTGGCTGATGTCTTCGATGCCCTGACAACTCCACGCCCGTATAAATCACCGGTTGACACCCAAACCGGCCTGCAAATGGTTCAGCAAGCCAGTGGTACTTTATTTGATCCATACATTGTAAAGATTTTTACCACTAAGTTTCCAGACTTAATCCGCTCGGTCAATCTATAGTAAACCTGTTTTTTCCTTATGATATCAGGCTGATCAAGTTCTTTGTCAGCCTGTTACTGATTCCGGTCAGGTTTTAAGGGAAGAACTCGTAAAATGGTTCAGTTATATTATTAACGTAATCAAGACCCCGCTGGCAGTAATCATCAGGAACAAACGTTGAAAAAGTCTTCCAATCCACCTGCTTGTCTGTGATATCCCAGGCATTGCCAATCGCATTATACATACATTGCGGACCGACATTGTAATTGAACAAAGCCAGCCGCCAAATCATTGGGTAGTCCACCACCACGTCCGGGGACTCCCCGGTGGCATTTGCAACAATTTGGGTCGCCTGCCGGCAGTAAGCCAGTAATGTATACGAAAGGTATTCAATACTTTGAACAGCTTTTGCTTCGTCAATGCCATACTGGCAGGTTGGGCAGGATGGGTTCATCATAGCAATGAATGTGCCAACCATCATGTCATCGATCGGTCTCTGCTGGCAATTGTCTCCATAGGCAGCTGTGCAAGCGACCTGTTGAAGGATGGGGCTCCACTGTAAGGCAGTGTATGCACCCAGATAAGTAAGATGACCCATTCCGTAATGGGCGCCGTATACACCCGGCCAGAACTGGCTTTCATACCGCATTAGCTGCTTGAGCATCACTGGCGGAGTACCAGTACTGCGGAATGCTTCAAGGATGGCTGCGTCATACATATTTTGAATCTCAACTACGGCTGGCTTGGCTGCAGCCAGTCCACAAGCATTGGCGTAACCGGATATTCCCATCCCACCGCCCGGACAGAAACTGGCATCCACATATCCATTTTTTATCAGTTGCCCTGCAAGGTAGCCGTAATTTACCTCAGTACGCAACTCACCGGGAGAGGCAGGCACGTATAACCAGTGCAACTCTTCGAGGGGGATTTCCCCCCGGCTGAGACATAATGAACTGGAGACAGGTTGAATGGATTCAGCAAAGGATGGTTGGGCACTTACCCGTGAGTCCACTATTAACAATATCCCAATTAAAGCGAATACTGCCAGGATTACTGGTAGATATAAAAGCTTATGGTTTCCCCTCATAAACTCACTTTCAGAATGTAATTTGGTAATAATATACTTTGAAAGCGGAAGAATTGCAATAATAAATTTCTCATTAGGACATTTCTACTTTGCATTGACATTACTTAATTCCTCTGGCCAGGGTAATTTCAACTTCATCGCAATTGGCTTTACTACTTCAAATTGTTGAGTTATAGCTTTCCGTTGTTCATCACTGATTGATTTCCAAATATTCGAAACTCTGGAAAGGTTGTTCACCCAATCAGCCAAATACATAGATAGAAAATCTGAATTGCTGGTTAATTCATCTTCCCTTTCCTGCAATTCGGAAATTTCACCAATGATAATATTTACTTTCCAATCAATCTTCGTATCCATACTACATTTTCTCTGTTATCAAGAATTTGTTTGTCAAAACTTTCTGGCTGAAATCCTGTGACCCAGTAACCATATTTTACTTAATATTCTACAAGAATATGCGAAAATCCACCATCACCCTGCCATTTGCCGCTTTCCCCAATAAATCCAACCTGCCAGGCTTCATTATATTTTGAGACAAAAATACCTGATTTTGGATTCTCAATAATATCTTTCAGACTCTGCACGTATTGTTCATAATTGGTTTCACTCGGCCATTCCTTTTCAACAACAACATGCTTTAAGTAATGTATTACACCGGGTTCAACCATATCCCCTTTTTCTAATTTCCTTCGATCCCAAACTTGACCTGAAAGCAGATTGACCACTCGTTGCTTCCCATTGGGTTCAAACTGGCCTTGTGCAATATATCGAGTAATTGTATTTACTTCTTTTGGTGTCAACTCCCTCAACCCCAGCCCAGCCACACGCACCAGGTCATCCACCGAATACTTCCCTGCATGCTTCGCCACACCCATCAATGCCAGTCGGGTGTATCCCTTAGCCTGTTCCGCCCCGATCAGCTCCTTCAAGCTCTTCTCGTACCTGCTCCATCCCCATTGTGGATCATACCGCCTGCCAACCAGGTCTTCCAACCCGAATTTCCCCTCCTTCCACGCCGCATACTTCGCAGGACCCAGGATTTTCACTTGCTCAGTATCACTGAGCTTCCCGAAAGCCGTAATCCCCGTTTCCGGAAACTTGCCTTCAACATCATCCATATCAAAACCCAGCTCACGCCAGCTTTTGGTGAGAGGCACCATCGTACACCGCCCACAAATGTGCTCGTCTAGCTGCTCATCAAGTCCGTGCACTGTTCCATCCATCGCCCAGCACATTGCGCACGTGCGCTCATTCCTGGCGCTTGCCCAGAGCCACCCCTTCAAGATATGCCGGTTTGCCTTATAAACTTCTCGGTTCGTTTCCCGGTAACTCCTCAGCGTCTCCGTCCGTGCAATCCGCAGCGCCCTCGCCAGGTTCCCACCCAAACCTTCCCGGATATGGCTCGCAGTCCGTCTGGGGTTCCAACCCAATAACAATCCGGTCTGTAACCCATCTGCAACCAGCCTACCCGCTTCTCCTGGCAGCTTCTAAACCGGTGATCGCCTGGGTGATCGGGAATATGGTTGGGGGAATTCCATACGAATACACGGACAAAGAGGGCAACAAAACAACCGTGGCAGCGTATGAACATGTGGTCATTCTGACCGGCTACAGCCTGGAAAACATCAGGTACCTCAATAACGGCAAATTCTACGAGGTACCTGTTGATGTTTTCCTGAATTCCTGGGGTATTCTAGGTAATATGGCAGTGCTGCACGAATAGTATCCTGCTACACAACAATATTCACCAGCCTGCCTTTGACATAGATCACCTGCCGCGGTTGAGATGCACCCAGGAATTTCTGCACCGCTTCGCTATTCAAAGCAAGATTCTTTGCACCTTCATCGTCAAAGTCAGCAGGTACTTCTATCCTGTCGCGCAGCTTTCCGTTAATCTGTACCACCAGGATGACCTTATCTTCAGCCGCTGCTTCTTCATCCAATACAGGCCAGGCCTGCTGATGGACCGAGTAGCGGTTCCCAGTCAATTGCCATAACTCCTCACTGATATGCGGGGCTACCGGTGCCAGCATGCGGATGTAGATGTTTACCGTTTCATCCCAGGCCTGGGTTCCCCAGGCGCCCTGCGCTTTTGCTTTTGTCATTTCGTTCAGCAGTTCCATCAGTGATGAAATGATGGTGTTGAATTCGAAATTTTCAAAATCATGCGTCACTGACCGCAGCGTCTGGTGCGTTTTCCGCAGCAAATTACGGACAACCTCTGCGCTGGCTGTCCCGCCGGGAGCCTGTTCCAGCATGACGCTCCACACCCGCCGCAGCCAGCGGTGTGTACCGTCAATACCGCTATTACTCCAGGGTGCTCCCAGGTCCCAGCGGGCAAAAAACATCAGGTAAGCCCTGAGTGTATCTGCACCATATGCCGAAACCAGGTTATCCGGAGCTACAACATTGAGGTGGCTTTTTGACATTTTTTCGCTATCTTCGCCCAGCACGATCCCCTGGTTGCGCAACTGCAGCATGGGTTCATCACCCCGGGTGATGCCCATATCGCGCAATGCCTTATGGAAAAAGCGGGTGTAGATCAGGTGCATGTTGGCATGCTCAATCCCACCCGTGTAATTGTCAACCGGCATCCAATAGTCATATTCGGCTGGATCGAAAGGCCCCTCATGGTACCACGGGCTGAGGTAGCGCAGGTGATACCAGGATGAGCACATGAAGGTGTCCATCGTGTCGGTTTCGCGTTCAGCCTTTCCACCGCAGTTCGGGCAGGTGGTGAACCGCCAGGTAGGATGTAACTTTAATGGGCTTTCGCCAGTCGGCTTCCATTCGACATCATCAGGCAGCAACACCGGCAGCTGCTCTTCCGGCACAGGAAGTACCCCGCACTTTTCGCAATACACCATTGGGATGGGTGCACCCCAGTAGCGCTGCCGTGAGATCAACCAATCCCGCAAGCGGTAATTTACTGCCTTGCGTCCTTTCCCTAAACCCTCAATGTATGCTACTGATTCTTCGAACGCCTGTCCGGCAGGTGTTCCACTCAGGTGGCCGGAATTAACCATCATCCCATGGGCAGGGATTGCTTCAGATATTTTGTCCGAAGAAATGTCCTCCCCTTCCGGCTGGATAACCACCCGGATTTCCAGCCCATACTTACGAGCAAACTCGAAATCACGCTGGTCATGAGCTGGTACTGCCATGATAGCGCCTGTGCCATAGGACATCAGGACATAATCGGCAATCCAGATCGGAATACGCTCATTGTTTACAGGGTTAATGGCATACCCTCCAGTGAATACCCCCGTTTTTTCCTTATCCGCCGATTCGCGCTGAACATCTGTCTGCCGGGTAGCCTGCAATACGTAGGCGTCAACTGTCTTTTTCTGTTCTGGTGTTGTCAGTTTGGCAACCAGGGGATGTTCAGGCGCCATCACCATGAAAGTAGCGCCCCACAGGGTGTCCGGACGGGTGGTAAACACTTCCAGTGCATCACCTTGTTCGGTAGTAAAGATCACAGACGCGCCTTCAGACCGGCCAATCCAGTTGGTCTGCAGCGTGCGGACCCTCTCCGGCCAGTCAATCGCATCGAACTTGAGCAGTTCATCAGCATAACGGGTCGTCCGGAAGAACCATTGGTCCAGGTCTTTTTTGATCACCGGGGTACCACAGCGCTCACAGTGCCTGTCATCTCCCCAGACCTGCTCACGGGCCAGGGTTGTATTGCAGTTAGGGCACCAGTCTACCGGTGAGTATTTGTGATAAGCCAGGCCGTTCTCAAACAGCTTGATAAAAAACCACTGAGTCCATTTGTAGTATTCCGGGTCAGCAGAGACCATTTCACGCCGCCAATCGAACATGGCTCCCATGCTGCGCAGCTGTTTCCGCATCTGCTCAATATTTTTATAGGTCCACTCACGGGGATGGATATTGCGTTTAATTGCTGCATTTTCAGCAGGAAGCCCAAACGCATCAAAACCGATCGGGAACATGACGTTGTACCCCTGCATCCGAAGGTAGCGGGCACGGGCATCGGGGGGTGTCATGGCATACCAGTGACCTATGTGCAAGTCTCCTGAAGGGTATGGCAGCATGGTCAGGGCATAGTACTTGGGCCGGTCAGGATCCACATCTGCCCTGTAAATGCCGTCCTCCTCCCAGCGGGCTTGCCATTTTGCTTCAATCTCATTCGGGTTATAGAAAGGCACTGCTTTGTCTGCTGACATTCTCTCTCCTTAATAAAAAGAACCTCCGCTCCATTCAGGGGCGAAGGATATTCTCCGTGGTACCACCCTGCTTGACCGGAAAATCCGGACCGCTCTGGTTCGCGTTATCGGGCGAAACCCGGCACAATGTGCAGCCTGTAAATACATTCGGGCGAGTTCAACCTGCTGCGCTCCGGATGCGCCTGCCAGCTCGCACTTGTTCACCTGGCTCTCTGCCGGATGGCTTACTACTCCCAAACAGGTTTATAAATTATGAAAGCCACCTGCATTTCAACGGTGACTCTGATTTGTGGACCCAGCGAGATTCGAACTCGCGACCTTCTCAATGCCATTGAGACGCGCTCCCAACTGCGCTATGGGCCCATGCTACCCTGTTACAACTCAGGCCGCCCCTCAGTGGACCTGAGGGGATTCGAACCCCTGACCTCCTCAGTGCGATTGAGGCGCGCTCCCAACTGCGCTACAGGCCCGGTTGTTAAGGTTCTGGGATTATACGTGATGCACCCTTAACTGTCAAGGAACATTTCCCGGCAGGGATTTCAAACACATGGAGGGCATTTCCGATATAATCAGGCGTGAGGAAAATCCAATGAACAACACCCGCCATCAGCATCTGCTTGATCTCATGCAAGCCAACCATCTCGATATGCTTGTCCTAAACCCCGGACCAACACTGACCTACCTGACCGGCTTGCATTTTCACCTCAGCGAGCGCCCTACCCTGCTCTGGATAAAAGCCGGTAAAACACCCGCTCTTATCCTGCCTGCGCTGGAGACAGGTAAAGCTGAAGGCAGCGCCCTGCCGGTTAAGCTGTTTCCCTATGGCGATGATCCATCTTCCTGGCAATCAGTTTTCCAGGCAGCTGCAGAGTATATTGCACCTGAAAGCTCCGGGATTGGCATTGAGCCTGAGCGCCTGCGTATGCTGGAATACAGGTACATTCAACAGGCAGCGCCCAAATCAATCCTGGTACCAGCGGGCGATGTTCTCACTCCGTTACGAGTACAAAAGGATGAAGAAGAGGTCAACAATATCCGCCAGGCAGTTAAAATAGCAGAAAATGCATTTATAGAATTCAGGAAACACTTGCATCCAGGCCTGACCGATAGGCAGGCAGCAGCAGAACTTACCATTCAGTTGCTGCATGCCGGTTCAGATGTAGAGATCCCCTTTACGCCGATCATTGCCAGCGGACCTAACAGCGCCAACCCGCATGCATTCCCAACTGAACGCTACCTGTCTGCCGGTGACCTGGTTGTGGTTGATTGGGGAGCTGCCTACCAGGGCTATATATCCGACCTTACCCGCACCATCGCCCTGGCGCATGTATCCAGTGAAGCTTATCAGATCCACCAGGTTGTGCTGAAGGCCAATGAAAAAGCCCGCGCTGAAGCTGCGCCTAACATCCACGCCTGTGAACTGGATCAGGCTGCCCGCAGTGTGATCGAAAAAGAAGGGTATGGCAAGTACTTTACCCACCGGGTTGGCCATGGAATCGGGATGGAAGCCCACGAAAATCCTTATATGCACGGTAAGAACGAAGAACTCCTCCAGCCTGGCATGGTTTTCACCATTGAACCGGGGATTTACCTGCCTGAAATCGGTGGTGTGCGGATCGAGGATAATGTTGTGATCACCGAAAAAGGGTCTGAGGCCCTCAGCGTTTTGCCCAGGGAATTGTATGTCATCCAGTGACAGCAACTACCTGCCAGCTATCATGCCTGGAGCCGAACCATTCTTTTTACCAGGGAATGAAACCGGCATCCTGCTTATCCACGGTTTTACCGGTACACCGCGCGAGATGCGCTTCATGGGTGACTATCTTAATAGAATGGGTTTCACCTGCCTGGGTATCCGCCTTGCCGGTCATGCCACAAAACTGGAAGACCTGGAGCATGTCAAATGGCAGGACTGGTACGGAGATGTCCTTAACGGCATAGAACTGTTACGGTCCTGTACCAGCAAGGTTTTCCTGGCCGGGCTTTCGATGGGTGGTGTACTGACTCTGCTGGCGGCAGCCCGCTGCCAGGGAATTTCCGGCGCAATAACCATGTCGACACCCTTCACACTGGGCAAGGATTGGCGCTTAAAATTCGCCCCTTACATAAAAAGGATTATCAAAACTGCCGATAAATTCGGAAATGATTGGCTGGACAAGGAGATGTATTCCCATCACCTTGAATATCCGGCTTTTTCCACTCCTGGTTTAGTGGAACTGATGAAAATGATGAAACTTACACGGGAAAGCCTGCCGCTGATCAGGATACCCGTTTGCCTGCTGCACTCGAAAACTGACGCAGGTGTCCCGATTGAGAATATGTATCAATTGCATGAACTGATCGGCAGTGAGTGGAAAGAAATGGCAACTATTGAAAAGGGCAGCCATACCATGACCTGTGATTCAGAACGTCAAACCGTTTTTGAACATGCATTTCGCTTCATTCAGAAAGTTTTATCAGCTTGAACCGTAATTACATCCTGATTTGCATTTCTCTTCTCCTGTGGGGGTTGGGAGAAAGCATGTTTTTCATTTTTCATTCTCTGTACCTTGAAGAATGGGGAGCATCGCCTGTTTTAATTGGTACCTTGTTAAGCATCAATGGTATCTCGCTGGCAATTGCCATGCTGCCTGCCGGCTATCTCTCAGACAAGTTTGGCCCCCGCCCTTTGATCTGGGCGTCCTGGATCGTTGGTGCGGTGGCTGCCTGGGGCATGGCCCTGGCTAACTCCTTACCTTTGTTCGTGGCGGCGACGGCTTTGTATTTCTCATCCGGTTTTTCCATGCCGCCGCTCAACAGTTACATTGTTCGTGTGCGGGGCAAGTTAAGTGTTGAAAGGGCATTGACATTAACTTCGGTAATGTACAATATCGGAGCTGTGATTGGGCCGACGATTGGGGGATTAATCGGTTCTACCATGAGCCTGAAAAGTATTTATTCCTTTTCAGCTTCCGTAATGGTCTTCTCCGTGATAATCATTTTGTTTATTCAAAAGCTGGATGTGGAAAAAGTAGAACCAATGGCTGTAACCATTACTTCCAGCAAAAGGTTCCAGCCGCGCTTCTGGGCATTCGTAGTCCTTTCCGCGCTTACGGTTTTTGCCATTTATATGCCCCAGCCATTGAATGCAAATTTCCTGCAGAACATCAGGGGGATGGATGTAGCCACGATAGGTACCATGGGGACGATCGGAAACCTGGGGAATGTGATCGTAATGCTCGCCCTAGGCAGCCTTCCGGCATATTACGGCATCCTAGCCGGGATGGTACTGGTGGGTTTCTTTTCCCTTCTGATATTGCAGGGAAATACTGCTGCCTGGTATGCAGTTGCATACTTTCTGTACGGCGGCTTCAGGCTTGGGAAAGCAATGATCGTCGCCTTTGCCAAGAACCTAGTTGAGCCGTATAAACTCGGCCTGGCTTACGGGTTCCTGGAGTCTGCCAACTCAGTTTCATTGATCCTTGCTCCTCTGCTTGCAGGATTCTTGTACCAGATCAAGCCGGCATCGGTTTATTCGGTTAACCTCATCTTGCTTGCCGGAATTCTTTTAATAAATACGATATTCCTTGCCCGGATCAGGAAAAATGTACCTGCAGTAAACCTTACATATTCACCAAACGAGGAAATGTGACCTTAAACTTCCAATCCTTTGTAATCGGTTCCTTGCAAAACAATTGTTATGTGGTCCACGAGCCTGGCTCAAACAAAGCGGCCATTGTGGATCCAGGAGAAGGTGCAGAACCAGTCATTGCTTATTTGAAAAAGAATACGATGGCGTTAGAAAAAATCCTGATCACCCATGCCCATTTTGACCACATTCTCGGCTGTAAAGCAGTGAATGAAGCATTTCCATTTGCAGCCATATTCCTTCACCAGGATGATGCTGCCTTATGGAATAACAGCGGGAACGCCCAGTTATTCGGGTATATCCCAGTAGACCTTCCTCAACCAACTCAGTGGCTGCAGAACGGTGAGGTTATTCCGGTCGGAAATGATGTACTTGAGGCCAGGCATACTCCCGGGCACACTCCCGGGCATGTGGTTTACTATTCATCCACCGCAGGGTGTGTTTTTTGCGGTGACCTCATCTTCAGGCACAGTGTCGGCAGGACAGATTTGCCAGGCGGCGATTTTGAACAGCTCAGGGACAGCATTGAAGCCAAAATCTTTACCCTGCCAGACAGCACAATACTCCTGCCCGGCCATGGTCCTACCACAACAGTTGGGGCAGAAAAACTGTATAACCCCTACGTTTAAATAACAACTGCCAGGTATACTGCCTGGCAGTTGTAACATCGCTTTAATTATTTTGCGTAATCAATAGCCCGTGTTTCCCGGATCACTGTTACACGAATCTGTCCCGGGTATTGCATTGTCTCTTCAATCTTTTTGGCTACATCGCGGGCAAGCCTGACCGATTCAAGATCATCTATGTCGTCCGGGCGGACGATGATGCGAACTTCGCGGCCAGCCTGAATGGCATAACTCTGTGATACGCCTTTGTAAGAATTGGCAATTTCCTCAAGCGCACGCAGCCGCTTGATGTACTGTTCCAGGTCTTCGCGCCTGGCGCCGGGCCGGGCGCCTGAGATCGCGTCAGCGGCTTCAACGATAATGGCTTCCACGCTCTCCTGGTCGGTCTCATGGTGATGGGAGGAAATGCAGTTTGCCACCGTCTGACTGACTCCATAGCGCCGGGCAAACTCCGCCCCGATCACAGCGTGGGTGCCTTCCGTGTTATGGTCCATCGCCTTGCCCAGGTCATGCAGCAAGCCGCCTGCCTTAGAAACTTCAACATTCGCGCCAAGCTCTGCTGCCAGAATGGCAGACAGCTTGGATACTTCAACCGCATGCGAGAGCTGGTTCTGGCCATAAGAGGTTCTGTATTTTAGCCGTCCTAACACCCGTAAAATTTCGGGATGCAAACCGGCCACTCCGGCATCAAAGGCAGCCTGCTCACCTGCTTCGATGATTGATTTTTCGACAGCAGCTTCTTCATCAGCCAAAACTTTCTCGATATGGGCAGGATGGATCCTGCCATCCAGGATCAACCTCTCAAGGGAGCGGCGGGCAATTTCACGGCGGACCGAGTCAAAACAAGAAATTGTTACCGCTTCGGGAGTATCATCCACAATCACATCAACCCCGGCTGCCTGTTCGAAGGCACGGATATTGCGGCCGTTTCGCCCGACGATACGTCCCTTCATCTCTTCATTCGGCAGAGAAACGATCGAAGTGGAAACGCTGGCAACATGGTCAGAAGCCACCCGCTGGATCGAGTCTGCGATAATGTCCCTCGCCCGTTTTTCTCCTTCTGCACGGGCTTCAGCCTCTATTTGCCTGATGATGCGGGCCATATCATTACGGCCTTCTTTTTCTGCATCAGCTAAAAGCTGGGCACGGGCTTCTTCCAGGCTCATTTCAGCCACCCGCTGCACTTCCTCCAATTGCTGCTGGTACAGCTTTTCGATCTCATTTGAGCGCTTGTCAATCGTGCTCTGGCGTTTATTCAAAGCAGCTTCGCGTTGTTCCAGCCTTTCAACCCTGGCATCGATCTCAGTTCTGCGCTTTTGCAAACGTTCTTCCTCACGGGAAAGATCAGCCCGGCGGCGTGAAACCTCATTTTCGCTTTCCTGCAGGATCTTCAAAGCATTGTCTTTTGCTTCCAGTTCAATTACCTTGGAAGTTTCGCGAGCTTGATTAACAAGATTATCTGCTTTTTCCTGCTGTTCCTGCTGGTACTTTGCCATCCTGGATGAGACGATGCTCCTTGTTATGAGCCAGACCAGTATTGCACTGACGACCAGGCAGATTACGATGAAAATCCAAATAAAGCTATTTCCAAACATGGTTTATTCCTCAGTATTTCCTATAATCTCGGTAGAATCTTCAGCGTGCATTTGCTGCCAGGTCTCCAGGATGATGGGTTTAATCACCGGGTAAGAAAAGCCAAGCCTGCCTAAATAGCCGCCCAGCCGATTGGCAAAGGGCTTCCATTCAAGCCCCTGCAACCTTCTGTGATACTTCTCGGCAGCTTTACGCGCCTGGCTATCTTCATCAGGAGCACTGGCAAGTGCATCTGTTATCACCTCTTCATTGACACCCTTCTGGCGTAGCTCATACTTGAGAGCCCTATGGCTGCGCGGCCGAAATGCTGCCCGGTTTTCTATCCATTGCTGCGCAAATTGCGCATCTCCAATGTAGCCTTTCTTCTCTAACCGCAGCAACACTTCACTGATAACCAGTGGATCATAACCGGCAGTTCCGAGCCTGTCTTTCACCTCATGGACCGAGCGCGGGCGGTAGCTAAGGAAATGCAATGCCCTCTGGTAAGCGCCCTCAATTTTGTCTTCCTCCTGCAAAGAAGCGATTTTCTCATCGCTCAAAGCCTGGCCGCTACGCAGCCATGCAGCCACTACATTGGACAGTCCAAAGGCAAATTCCCCATCCAGGTAGATATTGACCCGGTCAGGATGCTTCTTTTGCGGCTCAATTGCAGTAATGATCCCAGCCATAAAAAAACACAGCCATCCACCTTGCAGGTGTGGCTGTGAAAGAATTATCAGACGTCTGCCAGAAAAACGATTAACTGCAGGCTTTACCTAAACAAATACATCGTGTTAAAAGGTTTGTCCCGAAATTCAAACGGTCTCCTGCTTGAATATACACAGTAATCACTTTCTGGCTGCCATTCCAAAAATCTAAAGGAATGGTGGATAGTAAATTGTGCGACAGATCTCTCTGTCAGTTTCCAGTGCCCTTTCAGGGCATCCAAACGCAAACGTCAGAATTCGATCACAACACAAACCTGCAATGAAAAATGAAAAGGTTTGTTTCTGGTGCCAATTATACATTATTTCTGCGGTAATATACTAGCAAATACCATATACAAGGATGTTACATGCTGAATATCACCAGAGAAGAAGCCCTAAATTACCACCGGCTGAACAAGAAACCCGGTAAGCTTGAAGTGGTCCCGACAAAACCGTTGGAAGACCAGCGCGACCTAAGCCTGGCTTACACCCCGGGTGTGGCATACCCGGTGATTGAAATCGAACACGATCCATTGAACGCATATGAATACACGAATAAAGCCAACCTGGTCGCGGTTGTCTCAAATGGAACCGCCATCCTGGGTTTGGGAGCACGCGGCGCACTGGCTTCGAAGCCTGTCATGGAAGGCAAAGGGGTTTTATTTAAGAAATTTGCGGATGTGGATGTATTCGACCTGGAGATCAATGAAACCGACCCGGATGCATTGGTTAGAACAATAACATCACTGGCACCAACCTTTGGCGGCATCAACCTGGAAGATATCCGGTCACCCGAGTGCTTTATGGTCGAACAGAAAGTTCAGCAGGCGGTGGATATTCCGGTTTTTCACGACGACCAGCATGGCACAGCAATCATCCTTTCCGCTGCGTTGTTGAATGCATTAGAAATTACCAGCAAGAAACTGGAGAAAATTAAAGTGGTCTTCTCCGGTGCGGGAGCTGCCGGAATTGCCTGCGCCAGGCAGCTGCATGCCATGGGAGTTCCCCGCGAAAATATCTGGATGTGTGATATTGCAGGTTTGGTATACAAGGGGCGTAAAGAAGAGATGTTTACGGAAAAAGCATGGTTTGCCAACGGTGACCAGCCTGCCAGCCTAGCAGATACACTCGAAGGGGCTGATGTTTTCATCGGGCTTTCTACCGGGAAGATTGTCTCCTCAGAAATGATAAAACGCATGGACAGGGATCCAATCATTTTCGCAATGGCTAATCCAGAACCTGAAATCAGTTTTGATGATGCCAGAGCAGCGCGCCCGGATGCCATTGTGGCGACCGGCAGGTCTGATTACCCAAACCAGATAAACAACGTACTTGGATTTCCCTTTATCTTCAGAGGCGCTCTGGATGTAAGGGCGAAAGTGATCAACCAGGAAATGAAAAATGCTGCCTCTCAGGCCCTGGCGGCCCTGGCACATGAGCCAGTACCGGCAGATGTCTTGCGGGCGTACCATGCCGAACACCTGGAATTTGGCAGGGATTACCTGGTGCCTAAACCCCTGGATAAACGGGCGCTTGTTTGGGTGTCGCACGCTGTAGCAGAGGCAGCCATAAAAAGCGATGCCGCCAGGAAGTTGATTGACCTGGGAGACTATTTATTCAAGTTGCAGCAGCTTGCCGACAGGTTATAAAGTCTGCAGCTGTTTCATGCTACAATAACCTCATGGAAAAGCCAACAGCCAGAGGGCTGGTCACACAACCCATGCAAAAACACCGCCGGCAGACTGCCTGGCAGGTTTTGGTACCTTTTTTTGTTGTTACTGCGGGATTGGTTACCCTCATGGTACTGGTCCTTATAGCAAACTCGGCATCTGGCAGCCTTGAACACCTGGCAAATATATCCATCCTTTGGCTGATCCTTCCGGCTTTGGTTATTACTGGTTTTCTGGTGGTTATCTTAATCGCGAGTATTGTTCTGGTAGCCAGGATTACTGCCTGGGTTCCACTTGCTGGCTTGAAAACAAGTACCTTTGTTTACCAGGCAGCCACAATGATCCATAAAGCAGCTGATTCTGCCGCTGCTCCAGCTATCAAAGTCAAAGAGATCTTCGCTGGGGCTCAAGCCTTGTTTCGCCGCAAAAAAAAATAACCTGTGAATAATTGAGGAAAAATGGACAAGAGCGAGAACTGGAAATTAAAAACACTATTGCTGGGGGTTGGTATTGGTGCAGTTACAGGATTGATTGCCAGCCTGATTATTGTCCAGCGGGCAGAACAAACCAATTCAAAGCCCGCGCTAACTGCTGGCGATGGGGTGAAAGTAGGCCTCGGTTTATTAGGCGTCTTGCGCCAGATTGCAGATTTTGGAATATCCAAACGCTGATACCCGCCTGTGGATTATTCTCCACGACTGATCACCCTGGGAGTATTGACCAGGGATTACATCTTATCAGAAACCGGGACAAGCCATGAAGATATTCCCGGCGGAGAAGCTGTATACAGCGCTGCCGGAATGGTATTCGCTGGCGAGAAACCAGGCTTATGCGCCCGTATCAGCGAGTTATATCCCCAGGATTGGCTGGACCAGTTTGAACTCAAAGGGATCGATACCTCAGGTGTACTGATAAAACCCGAGATCGATGATGGAATCCAGTTCTTTGTGAATCTGAATACCAGTACCACCTCGAATGAAAACCCAATCGCCCACTATGCGAATTTAGGAAAACCGATACCCAAGGCGCTGCTTGGATACACCAACCCTTCCCAGCAGACCGATTCCCAAACGAAAGCCTCTGATAGGTTTATCCGCAGTTCTGAGATACCCGCTTCCTACCTGGATGCTATCGGCGCCCATTTGTGCGAAATGGATTATCTTTCTTACATGAACATTCTGCACGGGTTAAAGCAAAGCAACATGCGCACAATCAGTGTAAACCCTGGTTTGGGGATGATGAATTCATTGTTCTTCAACTTGTTCCCTGACCTGATCCGTGATGTGACCATTTTCCACACCAATGAAACCAGGATCAGGCAGCTCTTTTATGGGAAAGTTGAAGACCTTTGGGTAATGGCAGAAACCATCAGCCTGTGGGGGCCGGAATTTGTTGTAATCCGCCGCGGAAACCAGGGGCAATTTGTTTACGACCGCACAACCCGAAAACGCTGGATGATCCCAGCTTACCCGAACCAACCCAGAGATGCAATAGGCGCAGGGGATTCACTTTGCGGCGCATTCCTGGCAGATTATTTGAAAAATTATGACCCCCTCAGGGCATGCCTGATCGGCTCGATCGCAGCATCATTTGCAATTGAGGGGGTGGGACCGCTTTACCTCATAGACGCATTACCCGGCCTGGTAGATATGCGTTACAACAGGTTATCGGAATTGGTGCAGGAGATGTAACTGATATAGCCATCTTAGACAAGGAGGACCAATGGATACCGGATATGCAATCGAAGTAGCTGTAAACCTATTTCTCCAAAGCCTCGGAGACTGGTCGTACGGAATTATGAAAACAATCAGCTACCTGGGCCAGGAAGAATTCTTCCTGGTGCTGATGCCATTCCTGTATTGGTGTGTAGACGCCAGCTTAGGTTTAAGGATTGGATTGATGCTTCTGCTAAGCACCGGGATAAATGGTTTCTTTAAGGTCTTATTTGCCGGGCCGCGCCCCTACTGGTTTGAAGGCAGCGTTGAGGGGGTTACGGGAGAAAGTTCCTTCGGAATCCCTTCCGGGCACGCCCAAATTGCAGCCTCAGTATGGGGATATATGGCAGCCCTGTTTAAGAAACGGGCATTCACTATTACAGCGATTGTGATCATCTTCCTGATCGGGTTATCCAGGTTGTTCCTGGGTGTCCACTTCTTACGCGATGTGCTGATAGGCTGGCTGATAGGAGCATTACTGGTCCTGCTATTTGTCAGGTTAGAGCCGGCATTCATCAAGCTTGTAAAAAAATGGAGTTATCCGCAAAAGCTAGCTGGTATTCTGCTGGGCTGCGCCTTACTTATGATCATATTCCTCATCCCGTACTGGCTTAGGGAGAATTACCTGCTGCCGCAGGATTGGATTACAAACGCACTGGCAGACGTACCGGATGTCTCCCCGCAACCATTATCCAAAGATGGTGTTTTTACCGTAATTGGAACCATGCTGGGTATGCTGCTTGGGTATACCTGGTTTACCCATAAATATGGAAATTTCGATACAAAAGGGAAATTCGGCGTAATCCTGCTTCGATTTGCCCTTGGACTGGCAGGTGTACTCCTGATCTGGTTCGGTTTGGGGCAGGTTTTTCCAAGGTCTGAAGATCTGGTGAGTTACTCTTTGCGGTTATTCAGGTATACATTGATCGGGTTGTGGGTCTCAGCAATAGCACCAGTGATTTTTATCGCGTTCAGGCTGGCAAATAAGCCATCAAAATAATCCGGGCAAGCAGGGTTAACTGGATTAATGTATAATCAATCTAGAGATTACTAAAGGAGGTTTCAATGCGAAAAATTGGATATTTCATGTTTGGCTCATTATTGGGCGGTCTGATAGGAGCTGGAATAGCCTTTTTATTCACTCCAACCTCCGGTGCAGAGATTCGCGCAAACATCCGTTCATATACCATGCATACGATCGATGAAGTCAAGAATGCAGCGGTGCAAAGAAGGGATGAGCTCCAGAAGCAACTCGAACAGCTGCGGACCGGATCCTCTGTGAAGGTTGAATAAACAGGCAACCACACATTCAAACCCCATCCACAATTGTGTATGGGGTTTTTGTTATTCCTGGCTAATGCCGAACTGGTACCCTGCAGGTGTTCGGGTGAACCGCGTGGTACCGCTGATAACTATTACAGCTTCGTTATAAATTGATCCGTCCACAGGGATTCGAAGGGTGTCACCGGATTCTATTTTAAATTGCTCAATGGTTGTCTCTTCACCATATTTAATCAAAGAAACTCTAAACAGCTGCGGCAGCGATTTGCTGACTTTGACAAATCCGTCAGCAACCCATCCGCCGTCACCTGATTCAAAATCGGTAAAGTAATCCAATTTCTGGATCGAAACATCATCAACCAACAAGCCTTCCCCATTCACTGCCGGATCGGTGACATACTCAAATCGGATGTAAACCCGTTTTCCTGCAAAAGGAGAAAGGTCGACTGATTCCTGGATCCAGGATTCACTCTGCCCATTGTAGCCCCAACCGTAGCTGTTTCCTGAAGGGTTATAATTCGTGCCGCTTTCTGTCTGCAGGATCTCCCAGTGTTCTCCGTCCAGGCTGGCTTCTACATACAGGTAGTCATAATCCGTTTCAATATCATACCAGGTCCAAAAAGTCATTTCAACCGGTGCATCGATACTCGAAAGGTCAAATTCCCTGGAAAGGGTCATGTTCGAATCATCACCGCGGTTAGACCAGTAAGCAAAATTCCCTGAATTTGGCTCTACCGGTAGCAAATCGACCATGCTTGAACCTTGAACCACAATTTCATAAGGCGAGGAGCACTCGACAAGGATGTAATCCGTTCCAAATTGCTTTACTGAACGGTTCTGCATTTCGAAATTACACGAATCAACTATTTCAGTAGGTCCAGCAGTTCCAGCATCCTGGTAATACTGGTAGGCGTACCTGCCATCACCGGCTGATGCATCATTCAAGTAATTGGCAACAACCCAATCTGCAAAGAACTCTTCTGAGGTCAAGTATGCCGCGCCTTCATCGCTGGGGATATAGTTCCGCATAAAAACCGCATCCACTCCAGCAAAACCATTTTCGGGGGCATTTACCAACTGCTGGGTCACTTTTTCACCGAACCGTTCCAGGATGTATGTCACAAACAGGAATGAAGCCCCATAACTTGGTCTGGTTTGGGAGGAATCCACCGGCCATGTATTCAGTTGCCAGTCCGGGTCATCAAGGAAAAGGTAGTCCATGCCACCCGGGTTAAATGAGTTCAACAAGGCAGCCAGTTCGGAAAAACCTTCGTTTACCCACCCATCTTCATTCTTATCTTGATAGAAATGGATCATATGCTGGAACTCATGTGCCAGAACGCCATACGTGTAATCATCTGAGAGCGAGTTGTAATCAGAGCTGACAAAAATAATCTCATGGGCATTGCTGTACTTGTGCACTTCCGGCAGGTAGGAATCAGAAGAAGAGAAATAGCCCCCCACACTGCCCATCCCTTTGGCAAACAGGACATAAATGTGGGGATCGTTATCCACCCCTGGCGACCACTCGCTTCCAAAAAACTCACGGTTGGTCGGGTAGATCTTCAACTCAAAGGCATCGCATAATGCCTGGAGTTCGCTGTCCTTATACCGTACATCCTCCCCAACCCAGAAGTACAGGTGATCCCGCTCGCATCCCAGTTTTGCGGTCAGCTGGTAAGGCTGGTTTGTATCATTATTGAAAGCCCAGAAAGTCTCCCTGTCTCCTGGTGCATAATCCGTTGGTTTTTCCAGGCTGATTACCTGAATCTTATCAGTCAATCCAAACTGGTAGGCAAGCTGGTTTGGGTCGCTCTCCCGTACTGCTGTAGAGTACAACCGTTCCAGATTCTGGAAAGCTTCCGGCTGGACGGGATTAACGTTAATTACCGGGGTGTTTTCAGGGGTGGGGCTGGCAAGGATAGGTAACAGCGTTTCGATGAGATTCGGCTCTTCTGATACCGTCCTGGCAGCAAATAAAACCCCGCCTAAGGCTATTACGGAAACAAGGATACAACATATTACTACCAGGATTATGGCTGCAATGGCCAGAATCCATCCTGATGAAGGCTTCATAACTCCTCGACTTGATTAAGAAAAAGCGTTGTGTAATTATATCGGTGAGGTCTGGAAATTTCAAATCAACTGGTTCAAATCAACTGGCAGCCCTGGTGCGAGCATCAGCAGGATTGCCGGGTTTGGAAAAGTACATGCTGGAACCGATCCCAAGGGCAATCCAGAGGTACGGCAGGCCAAAAGAATCGAGGCTGAAACCCTCAAAAGCAAGACCGATCAAGGTAAATATTACCATCCAACCCATTGCAGCAGGCAATTTACCGGTATTTTTCAATTTTGCAGGAATTCCCTCAGCCATAAAGAACAGCCAGCTAATGAATGCACTGAATCCAATGATTCCTGTTTCCGCCAGCAAGCGAATCCACAGGCTTTTTGAATTTAACAAGATATCGGTCCGAAATATTAGCTCTCGCACTTCGGTGAGTTTCCAGGCATAGGGGTGAAGGGTTTCTGGAAAGAAAAACCCGCTGTTTCCAAGTCCCGCGCCCAGGATGGGATACCTTTCAAAAACCCCCCAACCGGCATCCCAGTAGACAAACCTGGCAGCCAGTGAAAGTTTTTCTGCATAGTACAGCAAGGCATCCCTGTGTTGGAAATCAAACTCGAACAGGCTGGCCATCCGCATATCCAGTTTGCTGAGGGCGAACCCTAAACCTATGACGAGGCCAATGCCTGCGGCTGCAAGGATTATGAACCACACAACCTGGAATATAACCTTAAGGAACCTGGCGGATTGCTTTATCCGGTCCATATTGAAAATGCGCTGGTTCACCTTATTCAATAGCTGTAAAGCAGCCAGGACTACCGGTACAGCCAGCATGACCAGCAGTGCAGCCAAACCTATGCGCGAATAGGTGAGAAGAAGCACTGCGATACCCAGCACCAGTAGCAGGTTTTCAATGCTCAATTTCCATACCTTTAATCGAAAAGCACTTGTCCTGGTTATGCTTGCAGCCAGCCAATACGGGATGAACAGAACGTTCATCTGGTGAGCCAGCCAGGATGGTTCCAATGCAAACCCGGAAACCCGTTGCCGGAAAAGCGGGCCAACAGAATACAGTTCGTGAATGCTTTTCATCCAGGCAGGGTAGCGTGAAATTGCCGCCCAGCTGACCGCCTGGGCTAAACTCCAGATCACGATCAGGGCACCTGCAATGGAAATCCATTGCAAGGTTTTCTTTAAATTTGTTTCATCCTGGATGATAGTGACCGTAACAAGGTAAAAAAGTACACCGATGATGAGAGTCGCCAGCGCAGTGACAACCTCAAACACCACACTGTGTCCCTTATATAATGGAATTGCATAAAAAACCGAGAGCAGGGATGAAATCAAAGCCAGAAAAAAGAAAAGAAACAACGGTAAAGTTGTTTTGGGCAATGCGCCGTGCTTAAGCAGATACGGAATTAACCAGATAACCGCCAGTACTGCCAGGAAGATGCCAGACGGGGCCGCAACCGTGTCTGAACGGACAAGTTTGACCACCAGCGGCATGCTGGTAACTGGCAGTGATGCCAGCAGGAGCACCCATACCACCCAACTCACCCGTTTGATCCATCCGGGCAATACAGGCATTGTCAGCCTCTCTGCTTCCGGCAGGTGAAAAGGATTAAGGCTGAGAAGAGGGCTGCACCAAGCAGCGCTCCTCCAAGAACCATGCTGCCTGCCAGGTTGCGTTCCGGTTGCGCTGCAGGTTCAGCTTGCCTGGTCAGGGTGTAATCCATTGCGGGCAGGTACCCCAGACTTTTATCTTTTTCTTCAAGATATGCCTGGTTAAACCCAGCCAGTTTTTCTTCAAGTTCAGCATTGGAAAGACCCTGGCAACCGGCTGCTACCGGTTCGACCAAACCCGACTGCTGCAGGCAATCCTGGGCAGCCAGTAATTGTTTGTACAAGCTGTCAGCATTAAGCGCATGCAGTTTTGCTTCGCTCAATACTGCCAGACCTTCATCAGCCCACAAGTTCGCCCATTTTGCTGCTGTCTTCGGATCTTCGTTTTCAACAACCAGTTCATAGCGGTAGCTGTACCGTTCCAGGAAGGCGGTTGTCTCAAGAGTAAAACTAATCTCCGGCAGGTTGGCAGACATGCCTGACTTGAGGGTATTATTAATCACAGTTCCGGATGACAGGATATCACCCACGGTTACAATGGCAATATCGGTCTCGACATCGGTCATTTCACCTGTTCGGGTGAAATCGATGGAAAACGTGATAGCAGCGCTAGAAGCATACTTGGGCGGTAAGAGAAAATGGACGCCATACCCGATCAGCGCCCCTGCAACCATCGCGAGAAACAACCAGAACCAGCGTTTTCCTGGAGCTTTCAACTCCTGGAGCAGGGAGAAGGTATTGTTTTGAACCGGTGCCGGCGTACTTCCTGTCTTCATTTTGCCCATGATTTCCCAAATAATAAAAGATATGGCTGAGATTGCTATCAGCCATATCTTACCATATCCATTCTTGTGCCGCAGCCGGGATTTACTTCGTTGAAAAATTCACAATAATCAGATTCTTGTCACAATCTGTAAATGTATCCAGCGTGACCTCATCTGACAGCTGATTCCCTTGCAAATCATACAGAACAAGTTTCAGGCTGCCGGTAGATGCTACTGTTTTGCTCGCCAGTTTGGCCTCATACCCTCCAGGTCCGTAATCTGGTGCAGTGCCTGTCATAGAAAGCAGGTCGACTGCTTTGCCATCCAGAACTCCCTTTACTGATACCACCAGGTTATTAACCGGGCTTCCGTTCCTGTCAAATACCTGTCCGGCAATTCCAAGCCAGCTGCATCCCGATTCCGGGTAAAGGAAATTCGTGGTGTAGAAGACCCCGGATTGCATTCCATACGGGTTCGGAGTACTGGTTGGGGTTTTTGTCGGCTGGATAGGAGTGGCTGTCGGCGGGAGTGGTGTTTTGGTAGGGGTTGCTGTAACCAAAGGTCCTGTCTGGCAGGTTAATGTTTTCGGGAAGGGTGCATCACTGCTGGCAAAGTACCATTTATTGCCAACATTTACCTCTATCTTGATGGTGTGGGGTACATTCTTTGAGAATTTAGACTGGAAATTAATACAAGCGTTATCCCCAAACCGTTTCACGCAGGTACTATTAAGGTCGATTAAGTAGCTACCTCCAGACTGTGAAGCAAAAGTAGCCACAAAAGCATCATCAATATACACACGGTAGTTTAGGCTGCCCGTTGTGCTGTTCTTGTTGGTGAACTTTCCATTGATCTTGCATTGAGTCATATCTGTCACCACACCCTGGCTCCCAAGGTGCGAAAGGACGTAATTTGAAGGCACTGGAACTGGCTGGGTGGCAACAATGGTTTGGGTAGGAAGCGGCCGGGTCGAGGTTGGAGTTTGTGTCGGCACTGGCGTCTTGGTTGGTGCTAAAGTAGTGGTTGCCTGAGTAGGTGCAGCTTCGGTTTGGCATGTTAATGTCTTCGGGAACGGGGAATGGCCATCAGCAAAAAACCAGGCGTCATTTACATTGACCTCAATCTTTATGGAATGCGCAGCATTTTTTGAGAATTTAGACTGGAAATTAACGCACTGGGAATCCCCGAACCGCTTCACACAGGTGCTGTCAAGGTCAATTGCATATGCCCCGCCTTTTTCGGAGGCAAAAGTGCCTGCAAAAGCATCATCGATGTATACCCTGTAATTTAATGATCCCGTCGCGCCTGAATTATTGGTAAATTTTCCATAGATCTTGCATTGGGAGAGGTCTGTAACTACCCCCTGGTTCCCAAGGTGCGTTAATGTGTACCCCGAGGTTGTTTTGCTCATCATTGGAATGGCATCTACAGCCCTGGCATACACCAGGCCTGGCAACCTTGATGTGCCCAGAACAAAACCAATACCAGCCAGAAGGAAAATAATGAGCGCTGCAGCAAATTTTCGAACCATCTCTACCTCCGCAATAAGCATGAATAGAATTCCATGCCCTGTCAGGGAAAGGATGCAAGAAAAATGCCAGCAAATTCTGTTTACTCAGGGTTGCAGATAGGGGCATCCGGAATGGTGATGATGGAATATCCAGCCTTGCTGCGTTGTAGAACTTCCCAAACCTGTTTGCTTTTTTCGCAATCCCCTTTTAGCTGGTAAAGGTCAGCCAGGCGCTCTAATGCCTTAAACTGCCCCACATCCTGGCTTATGAGCAGGTAACCTGGTACCATGTCGATTTTTAAGCCAGCTCTTTGGTGGATGATTTGGCTGTAAGTCTCTGAATACGCACGCCCTGTAGATAAAACCGGCTGCCGCATCTCCTGGAAAAGCTCTTCCAGTACCTCCAATTCACCCGCATCATCTCCAAGCGCATTCAGCACCTGCCACTCAGCGGTAAGTCTGGCTAGCGGTAGTTCATTCGTCCACCTTGACAGGGCAGCATATTTTGATGCCTGGTGAATGTCCGTCTTAAGGCTCGAAATGGCAAGCTGCCAGTAGGGAGCCGATTCGCTTGCTTCCGGCATCAAATTCTCCACCTGCCAGTTTTGTAATATTTTTTCCCTGAAGCTGGTCATCTGCCAGAAAGGATGGCTGCTGGTTTGGGGAGCAAGGGTCAACGATGTACCATACATTTGCGCAGCCTGTTCGAATTGACCCAGATCTTCATATATCACCCCCAGGTTTAGCGGGTAACTCGGTTCTTGCGGTGCAGCTTTTAGGGCTGTATTCAAATAAAGTTTTGCTACTTCAGAATTGCCATTCTGCCACTCCAGTATGCCCAGGTTGGCAGACACCCAATGTAACTCGGGTTTGCTCTGGAGGGCCTGAGAAAGGTCTGATTTTGCCAACGACAGCAGCTGCTTGTTTTCCAGGTTCTCGTCAAAAAAAGCCCGTACAAATCCTGTTTCCACCCTGTAGTACGTCAGGTTAGGGTCTAATTCAATCGACTGTGCCATCTGGTGTAACCCTTCATCCACCTGGCCAGCCTTAACCTGCTGCAGTCCCGTCCAAAATGGCGCATAAGCAACGATCACCAGCAGGGAACAGGTGAATATAACCCCAGCAGGAACAAACAGGATATTCAAGCTTGCATCCAACTGAGGCTGCTGGTTTTTAGGAAGCGCCGTGAATACCCAGGCAAGCATAAACACTACGGGAACCATGACCACAGGCCAGGCGGTAAAATCATCAACCATGCTGTGAGCAGCAAATCCTGCCAGTCCGGCTATTCCTCCAGCTACCGCCATCCTGGAGGTTATGTCAAGCTTCATGTAAAGGCGAATAACACTCCTTACCAGAAAGAAACCCAGAATAATCAGCACGGTAAACCCTAAAAGCCCCGACTCTACCAGCACTGTCAGGAGTGTCTGGTGCGTACTGGTTGACCACTCCAGCGGGGGTATGGATGTTGCCTGGTCAAGATAAACAAAAGCAAACCTGCCGGGGCCAATCCCGACAACCGGGCTTGATTGCCAGATGGTTACAGCAGCCTGCCAAACCGGCAGACGGCTGTCCCAGAACCCGCTTCCATGGGATGGGTGCTGCAGGAAAGTAGAGGATGATGCTATCCCTATAGTGGCAATGACTGCGACAAAAAAAATGAGCGTAGCGATAGAAAGACGCGGTTTCTGCGAGTACCAGGCAGACAGGTCTTTCTGCCAGCCATGATGTAATATTGTAAAAGCAAGCAAAATGATCAAGCTGACAATGATTCCCAGCACTCCACCCCGTGATGAGGAAAATACAAGGCACACTGAATATAGCGCCAGCCAGGTGGCATACAATGCCTTTATCCCACTTTTTTTGGATGAAAAAACCTGTACCAGGCAAAATGGCATGAAGAGGTTTACCAGGGCCATCAATGCATTAGAGTTCCCCAGCAGCCCGTTAAAGCGGTATAGAAACGGAGGTGAAATTACTTCCGGTGAGACCCATTCATACCAGCGGGAGTATGCAGTAACCGTCTCTGCTAAAGCACTGACTAGTAAAACTGCGCAGGCAGCCAGTCCTATGACAATCCATAAAATGCGATTCTTTAGGGTTATCAGCAAAAAGAAAAAAATATAAAACAGGATGATATAGAACAGGAGTTGGACAGACCTTTCCAGTGACTGGCGCAAGTCAGGTGAAGTAATCCAGGTCAAAATGATGACCAGTACTGTCAGGCCCAGCCCTAATTCCAACCCGGTTTTAGGGAAGCTAGCCTTCTTTCTTATTCCCTGGTAATACAGCACCAGGCCAATTAACAGGGTGCAATAAACCAGGCTGGCTGCCTTCACCCATAAGTTGCCGTTCCACCGCAACCCCCCTTCGGTGAAAAGCAGGAAGAAACCTGCTGTTCCTGTCAAAAGGATAATGGGATTAACGAGGCTCCCCTGCATTAACTTTTTCATTACATGTGGCTTGAAAATTACTTGTTTTCCTCAGGAACATATTCAAAGCGCATACCATCAATCTCAAAGTATGCACCCTGTGTTCCCGGGTAGGCAGTCGCACGGACTCTGCGCTGGATCTCTTCCAGCGGCATATCCAACTCCAACCTTTTAAGCTCATTCAGTTCTACACGCCGGTAAGGTTTCCGGGTCCAATGTTCGCAGCTCTCAGGCAGCGGTTTTCCCATCACAATCCCGGAAATGATTTCATAAAACAGTTCAAGCATGTAAGCATAACAACGCTGGGTCAGCGAATAGACGCTTTCATTTGGCAATATTGGAAAACGCCTGACGGCGACAACCTTGCCGCTGTCAACAGTCGGGACCATATGATGGCACATAACCCCGTATTCTTTTTCACCGTTGTAAATGGCGAAGTTAGTGCAGCCAGTGCCAGGGTAATCCGGTGTGGCTGGGTGGAAATTGAGTGCAGCAAAACGGGCATTTGCCAGCAATGGTGCAGGCAGAACCCAGGGGCACAAGTAAGAAATGAGCAGGTCGCCTTGCCAGGTTAATACATTTTCAGGTATCGATTGCCCGGGTTTTGCCAGGAAGATAGCAGGATCAACGAAATTCTTCTGAATAAATGCAGAAGCGCTGCTGATGTATGGGTCTTGCCTGTCTTTACTGATGAACAGCACTTTCACTCTGCCACTCCGCCTGCCTGTTTTTCACATTATATCATGTGCATATTTCTGCTTTATAATGAGCGTCAAGAGGAGATTGCATGAAACAGGTATTGCAGAACTTACGTAATGGCCAGATCTCGGTTGAGGATATCCCAGCTCCTGCCGTAACCCAACACACTGCCCTGGTTCAAAATGCATTCTCACTGGTCTCAGCCGGTACTGAACGGATGATCGTTGAATTTGGCGAGAAGAACCTGGCGGGAAAAGCGTTGTCACGCCCTGACCTGGTACGGCAGGTTCTCGATAAAACCAGCCGGGAGGGTTTAATCCCCACCCTGCAATCAGTGTTCAACCGCCTGGACCAGCCTATGACCCTGGGCTATTCCTGCGCCGGCACAATTCTCGAAGTTGGAGAAAGTCTACAGGGGTTCAATCCAGGAGACAGGGTCGCATGCGGCGGTGCTGGACACGCAGTGCATGCAGAAGTTATCGCTGTACCTCAAAATTTAATGGTCAAGCTGCCAGATACAGTCAGCTTTGAACAGGCTGCTTTTACCACCCTGGGCACAGTTGCCATGCACGGGTTCAGACTGGCAGAGCCCCAGGTGGGAGAAACTGTGGCTGTGATCGGTTTGGGTCTGCTTGGTTTGCTTGCTGCACAGATCGCCCGTGCTGCCGGCTGTAAGGTAATCGGGATCGAGCCAAACTCATCACGCACCGCTCTGGGTAACCAGCTCGGGTTAACCACTTGCAGCCCCGATGATGCTGAAGAAACCTCGCAACAGTTCACAAAAGGGTTAGGGTTGGATGTAATCTTGATCTGCGCCGATACCTCATCCAGCGATCCGGTAAACCTGGCTGCCAGTATTGCCCGCGACCGGGCAAGGGTAATAGCTATCGGTGCAGTCGGCATGGAAATCACCCGCAAGCAGTTTTACGAAAAAGAGATCCTCTTTCGAGTCTCGCGTTCGTACGGACCCGGAAGGTATGATTTTGACTACGAAGAGAAAGGCAGAGACTACCCGGCAGGCTACATCCGTTGGACCGAACAGCGCAACATGCAGGCGTTTGTCGATTTGCTGGCTGACCGGTCGATTACAGTCGAACCTCTAATCAGCCATACCTTTGCAATAGAAGATGCAACCAGCGCCTACGAATTAATCCTTGGTAAAAACGGAACACCATACCTGGGTGTGCTTTTGAAGTATCCGCAAAAGCAGCCTTCAGAATTGACCTCGCGTAAGGTCAGTCTGCAACCAGGCTTCAAGCTGGAGTCCACTTCCAATCAACTGGTTGCCGGCGTGCTCGGAGCAGGGAACTACGCCCAGGCAGTGTTCCTACCGGTTCTGGCAAAAGCAAAAAAAACCGTTTTGCATACGATTGTTTCCGGTTCTGGTGTATCGGCCAACCGGGCTGCGAAAAAATATGGTTTCCTTCATGCCAGTTCAGATGAAAATGAGGTTTTCCAGAACCAGGAGATTAATACAGCCGTGGTGTTAACCCAGCATGATCACCATGCCCGACAGGTTTTAGCCGCGCTCGAAAATGGGAAACATGTGTATTGTGAAAAACCCCTGGCACTGGACATGGACAACCTGCAGGCAATATTTGACCTTGTGTCACAGAAAAACCTTTGTCTTATGGTCGGGTTTAACCGTCGCTTTGCTCCCTTGGCACAAAAACTAAAAGAGTTTGTGACCTCCGTAAACGAACCAAAGATGGTCAGCTACCGGGTGAACGCTGGGGCTTTGCCTGCCAATCACTGGCTGCATGATCCGCAGCGTGGTGGGGGGCGTTTACTTGGTGAAGCCTGCCATTTTATCGATTTTGTCACCTTCCTGGTTGGTGAGAACCCCCTTTCGCTCGATGTCTCCGCACTGCCGGGTCGGGGGATCTACCCTCCAGACAACTTTACCCTTCGCCTGGTTTACCCGGATGGATCCATAGGGGTGGTTAATTACCTGGCAAATGGCGACCGCTCCTTCCCCAAGGAGTATTGTGAAGTCTTTAGCGGTGGGAAAATCGGCATCCTGGATGATTTCCACCGCCTCACCCTCGTTAATCAAGGAAAGAAGCAAATCCACCGCAGCCAGATGGATAAAGGCCAGCGGAATGCCTGGCAGGCTTTTACCAGCGCAATTACTTCAGGGTCTGAGCCCCCAATCCCTTATCCTGAGTTATTGAGCACCAGCCAGGCAGCTATCCTGGCGTCCCAGGCATCCACAAACGGCGAAAAAGTATTCCTGCAGTGAATTCTTAATGGATACGATGGCTGGTCCTGCGCGAACGTTGATCCTCATAAAGACTATCCAGCAGCTCGGGTTTCGGCCTGTATTGGACCTGGCATTTCACAGGCTTGGATACAAAACCGGGTATTACTACCGCCAGACTATCAAACCGCCCGCCCTTTCCAGACAGCACGCTGCTAAAGTCCAACCTGTAGCAGTTCTAACATTTCCCCCTGAAAGCTTTCCTGGCAGTGATCCTGCCTGCATACCTGCAGCCGATGAGATCGTGAACGGAATGTACCGCCCATTTTCTGGTAGCTTATCGCCGCTTGATTTTGCTATCGAGGATGCCGATGTCCATTGGACCAGGATCGGGGATTCTGACCCGCAGAATGATTTGAAACTTGTCTGGGAACCGGCCCGCTTTTGCTGGGTCAGCCCGCTCGTCAGGGCTTTATGCAAAACAGGCGATCCGCGCTATATTCGTACCTTCTGGCAACACTGGCACAGCTTTCAGGAAGTGAACATTCCCTACTGCGGTCCAAACTGGGTATCTGCCCAGGAGGTTGCAATACGATTGATGAATTGGATAATGGCGCTGCTGTTTTTCGGCAGCCATCCTGCTACCAGTGCTGATGAGAGGGAAGCCCTCATCCAGGGGATTTTTATACATGCTTACCGGATTCCATGCACCTTAAGCTATGCGAAGGCGCAGAAGAATAATCATCTTCTGACCGAATCAGCCGGATTATTCACAGCCGGGTGTTTATTCAAGCACATGCCTGAAGGCCGGAAATGGATTCAGCTTGGCTGGGAGAATTTTAACGAAGGCATCCTTTCACAGGTCGACCCGGATGGTACCTACATCCAGCATTCCGTCAATTACCACCGCCTGATGCTCCAAACCGCTTTTTGGATGTCTGCCGCCGCGCGCACCCAGAATCTGGCATTGCCGCCAGGTGTTAATGGAAGACTTGCTGCTGCCACCCGCTGGCTGTTGGCACACCTTGACCTGCCCAGCGGTAAGGTCTCAAGCCTGGGCCACAATGACGGTACATATTTGTTTCCCCTTGCAGGTTCTAATTATGGGGATTACCGCCCCACGGCACAAACCGCTGCCATCATTTACCTGAACCAGAGAGCTTTGCCTGAAGGACCCTGGGATGAGATGGCAGCATGGTTCAACTCAGGACTGCCAGAGCAGGTAAATAAAAGCCTTGTTCAACTGGAGAAAACTTCTGCCCTGGTTTCATCCAGCATCCGGGTTAATATGCGTACCGCCAGGTACACCAGCCGCCCGGCCCATGCCGACCAGCTGCATATAGACCTGTGGTGGGATGGTGAAAACATCCTTCAGGATGCCGGCACCTACCGCTATACTGCACCATTCCCCTGGGACAACCGGTTGGCAAGGTCTGCATATCATAATGCCCTTACGATAGATGACCAGGAGCCGATGCTGTGGGCGGGCAGGTTCCTCTGGCTGGATTGGGATCAGCATAAACTGGCAGCTGCACCGAAAGGACACCTGGCTGCCACCCATTCCGGATATGAGAAAGCTGGATATTTATGTAAACGGGAGATCCGTTTTTCAGCCCCGACCCAGGTTGAGATCGTTGACAGCGTTGAACCCATCAAGACTGGATCCTCATCACACCTGCTCCGGCTGCACTGGCTTCTGCCGGCATGGGAGTGGAACCTTGATAATGTGAATTCCCTTACCATCTTGAAACCAGGGACGGACAGGCAGGTTTTGATCGAGACCGCCGTAACCCCTGCCATCCAGGTTCACAACCTGGAAACACAGCTGGTGTTTGCCGGCAACGTCCTTCACGGTCAAGATGACACGCTCTCCTCCACCTTTGGCTGGACATCCCCAACATACAACCACCTTACTCCAGCATTATCGCTCAGGGTTGCAATCCGGTCACTTTTACCAGCTCAGGTTACCACTCGTTTCACATTCAAACCATCCTAACATCTGATCATCCAATCAGGTACAATTAATCTATGCATATTTTATTGATCCACCAGGCATTTGCAGGCCTGGATGAAGCTGGCGGCACGCGGCACTATGAAATGGCTTGTTTGCTTGCCAGTCAGGGACACCAGGTGACGATCATTGCCAGCCCGGTCAGCTATATTACAGGCATCAGCAGCCATGTGGGTAATAAAACCAAAAAACAAACACCGGTACCGGGCGTAACCATCATCCGGGCATACACGTACAGTGCCTTGCACCGCAGTTTCTTTCACCGGGTACTCAGTTTCTTCAGTTTCATGGTTTCGTCCTTTTTCGCTGGTATTGGTGTGCGCAAGGTTGACCTTATCTGGGGAACCTCGCCTCCCATTTTCCAGGGTTTTACTGCCTGGCTGCTCGCATTTCTCAAACGGGTGCCGTTTTTGTTTGAAGTCCGCGACCTCTGGCCTGCTTTTGCGATTGCAGTTGGTGTACTGAGGAGCAGGCTGTTGATTAAATTGTCGCTCTGGCTGGAAAGATTTCTCTACAAGCAGGCTGATAAAGTAGTCATCAATTCACCTGGTTTCATGGAGCATGTGCGCAGCCGGGGAGCAAAAGAGGTGATCCTGGTACCGAACGGGGTAGACCCGGACATGTTCACAGCGGACCATTCTCAAATAAATCCCTGGTTGGTAAAAAAGGATGGGCATTACGTTGTCCTGTATGCAGGCGCACACGGACTATCGAACGACCTGCCAAACCTGCTGCAGGCTGCAAAACTGGTGGAAAAGGAAAGCGCAATCAAATTCTGGCTGGTTGGGGACGGCAAAGAGAAACCCAACCTGGTCCGACAGGCTGAACAAATGCAGCTGACCAACCTGGAGTTTTTTCCTTCTGTCTCCAAACTGGAAATGAACCAGGTCATGGCAGCATCGGATGTGTGTATTGCCAGCCTGCTGCCGATAGAGATGTACAAAACTACCTACCCGAACAAAGTTTTTGATTACATGGCGGCAGGGAAGCCTGTCATTCTTGCTATCGACGGGGTCATCCGTCAGGTGGTTGAGGATGCAATGGCAGGAATTTTCTCGGAACCGGGCAACCCGGCTGACCTGGCGGAGGCAGTAAACTATTGCTACACCCATCCGGATATGGCACTGCAGATGGGGCTGAATGGAAGGAAGTATGTGAGCATGCACTTCAATCGTAAAGACCTGACCGAGCAATTCCGGCAGGTTATTGAGTCAACAGGAAAAATAAATGACTGAGCTGGTCCTGGTTGTGGATGATGAGCTTACCCTGCAGGAAACAATTGCGTACCAGTTGACAAGGCAAGGTTATGAGGTGGTTGTCTCTGCTGATGGAGAAGATGCCCTGGAAAAAGCGAGAGCACACCATCCTGATTTGATTATCCTGGATATCATGCTGCCGAAACTGGATGGATTCGAAGTTTGCCGGATCCTAAGGCAAGAAATGAATACACCCATCCTGATGCTGACTGCCCGCGATGACGAGATTGACCGGGTGGTAGGGCTGGAGGTAGGGGCTGATGATTACCTGACCAAGCCATTCAGCATGCGGGAATTGCTGGCAAGGGTAAAAGCCTTGCTGCGCCGCGTGCGCCTGATCAAAGAAGAAGCAAATGTTGTCAAGGAGCAGGATTCCGAGGTTCTGCACATTGGCGGGCTGGTGATCGATCTTAACCGCCATGAAATCCGGCGGAACAATGAGGTTATCAACTTAAAACCCAAAGAGTACGAATTGCTTATCTGCCTGGCAAAACATCCCGGCCGCGTTTATTCACGTGAGATGCTGCTGGAGCAAATTTGGGGTTGGGAGTACATCGGCAACAGCCGCACGGTGGATGTCCATATCCGCTGGCTGCGCGAAAAAATCGAGGAAGACCCTGCCAACCCAAGGCATTTAATAACAGTCCGGTCAGCTGGATACCGGTTTGAGGAGTAACTATGAGAAAATCCCTGGGATTACGTCTGGTTGTTCTGGTTGTCCTGGTAATTGGCATTTCTTATGCGGTCTTAGGACTTTACCTGTCCTATACTCTCAAGCAAGATGCACAGTCTTCACAAGAAAACGAATTGCTGCAGTCTGCCCAGAAGGTTGCTGAACAGCTTGCTCCGGATTTCCGAAATGTTGACCAAAAAGAAGCAGTGAATAAGTCGATCCAATCGATGGCCCAGGTGACAGGCTACCGCATCACCATTGTCAGCACGGATGGGACGGTGCTTTTCGATTCTGAAGAAGACCCTCAGGTTATGGAAAACCATATCACACGCCCAGAAATTGCCCACGCCCTTTCCGGCTCACCCTCCATAGAATTGCGCTACAGCCGGACGTTACAACAGCAACTTATGTACGCTGCTGTTCCAGTAAAAAGCGGCCTGGAAATCCTTGCGGTGGCCAGGACAGCATACCCTGTGGATCTTATTGAAAACGAAATGGCTGTTCTCAACCGGACAATGCTCAATGCCCTTTTAGCAGCGGCACTGGTAACTATTCTGCTGACGGCATTCTTTGCATTTGAGGTGATTAAACCCTTAAGAAGGCTTACCAGCCAGATTGATAGATATGAAACAGGCGCTCCACCTGAGACAATACTTAAATCCCGCCGGGATGAGATCGGGCAGCTAGAGAAAGCCTTTGAGCGTATGGCAGGGATGATTGACAGCCGGTTCACTGACTTGAACACTGAACGCATGCAGCTGGATGCCATCCTGAACCACATGAATGACGGCATTCTCATCATCAATGCAGAAGGGAACGTTGAGAGGATTAACCTGGCAGCCCTGTCGATGTTTAACCTTACCTCACAGGATGCGATTAACCGCTCTGCAGTTGAAGTATTACGCCAGGTGCAATTGATCGAACTCTGGAAAGCTTGCAGCGCAACCGGTAAACAGCAGGTAACAACCGTTGAAACATCACCCGGGCGGTTGTTCCTGCAGGGCATCGCCACACCAGTCACCTGGGGTGAGAAGAGCAGTATCATGCTCATCTTCCAGGACCTGACCCGCATCCACCAGCTTGAGCTTGTGCGGAAGGAGTTTGTCAGCAATGTCTCCCATGAATTACGAACCCCGCTCAGCTCAATGAAAGCGTTGAATGAAACTCTGCAGGACACAATATCGGAAGAGCCTGAAGTATCCCAAAAATTCTTAAAAAAGATGGACCAGGAGTTGGATAACCTGATTCAACTTGTAAATGAGCTGCTAGAACTTTCCCGTCTTGAATCCGGGAGAGTTCCAATTGATCGGCAGAGAGTATCGCCTTCAGTCCTGCTTCAGTCAGCTGAAGACCACATGAAACTCCAGGCAGAAAGAAATGGATTGGAGATCATGACGATTCACAACAACATTCTTCCGGATGTAAGCGCAGACTTTACCAGGATCGACCAGGTATTTACCAACCTCATCCACAATGCTATTAAATTCACCCCACCTGGCGGCAAGATCACCCTATCTGCCATGCAGGAAGAAGACCAGGTTGTTTTCACCATCGAGGATACCGGGATCGGTATCTCGCCCGAAGTCCTGCCCCGCATTTTTGAGCGCTTTTATAAGGCAGACCGCAGCCGTGCCAGCACAGGCACAGGGTTAGGACTTTCGATTTCCAAGCATGTCATCGAATCACATGGCGGTAAGATTTGGGCAGAGAGCGTAGAAGGAAAAGGCAGCAAATTCTCTTTTTCACTGCCCATAATTCAAGCCTGATATAGATCCGCAAATTCAAGAAAAGGTCCGCACCACAGGTGCGGATTTTTCTTAACAGGATGTTAACCTGCTGTTCTCTTCGCCTTAAAGACGATTTGCTATCATGCAGACATCGATATCTAAACCCTAAGGAGAAGAAATGTCAGCAAAAAGAATGCTTGTGTTTGTAGTGATCATTGGCAGTATCGTCCTGTCAGCATGCAGCGGCGGTGCAGCATCCGCCCCCACCGCTGCTCCTGTAGCAACTGAAGCAGTTGCAGAGCAACCCACTGAAGCAGCAGAAGAGTTAGTTCCTGTTGATGAAGGCGGTTTACCTGAGGTTGACCCCGGTGCCCTTACTGGCGAAATTTATACTGCAGGTTCATCCACAGTTGGCCCCCTGACCGAAGCAGTCATCGAGCAGTTCATCAACGAAGGTTTTACCGGTCAAATCAAAAACGATATTATCGGTTCTGGCGCTGGCTTTGAACGGTTTTGTGTCAGCGGTGAAACAGATGTTGCCAATGCAAGTCGTGCCATCAAATCCTCCGAAGTTGAATCCTGCGCCCAGTTGACACCCGCCCGCACCCCGATTGAGTTCAGGGTTGGTACGGATGCCATCGCTGTTGTCGTGAGCAAAGACAATACATTCGCAACCGACATCACCCTGGCGGAACTGGCCATGCTCTTTACAACTGCAGAAAACTGGTCAGATGTCAGGGCTGAATGGCCAAATGAACCCATCCAGCGCTTCACTCCCGGAACCGATAGTGGTACATTCGATTTCTTCGTGGAAGTTGTCATCCAGAAGCCTCAAAAGCTCGAAAAAATTGAGGATGCCAAAGCCCTAGCTTTAAGTGCATCCAACCTGCAGACCAGTGAAGATGATAATGTACTCGTGCAGGGTGTGGAAGGCAGCCCATACGCCATCGGCTACTTTGGTTTTGCCTACTACCAGGAACAGGCAGCCAATTTACATGCCCTCTCTATCGACGGGGTCGCCCCCTCCGGTGAGACTGCTGAAAGCGGCGACTATGTCCTTGCCCGCCCCCTGTTCATCTACTCGGATGCAGAAATCATGAAAGCCAAACCGCAAGTAGCAGCGTTCATCAATTACTACCTGACGTATGTGAATGACCTGATCGGTGAGGTAGGTTACTTCCCGGCCAGCGCAGAAGCCCTGGACCAGGCAAAACAGGCCTGGCTGGATGCAATGCAGTAGCCAGTCCATTCTTATAACCGTCCCTCTCCTTTGTCAAGGAGAGGGATAAAACCATGTATATATCTTTAACGAAAACGAAAAGTGACCATGCAAATTGCCCAAAATCCCCTGGTAAACAAGCTGCGCAAGAAACCCCGGATAGGCGACAACCTAATCCAGGCAGTTCTGCTGATTTGCGGGATTATTTCTGTACTAACTACCATTGGAATCGTTTTTGAGCTCGGGAAAGAGTCCCTCCTGTTTTTTAAAATGCCAGGTGTAACCCTCAAGGGTTTCTTAACTGGCACCAGCTGGCAGCCGGCGATCGGTGAATTCGGTATCCTGCCTTTGCTCACTTCAACTCTTATCACAACTTTCTTTGCCATGCTGATTGCTTTACCGCTTGGTTTGGGGGCAGCGATTTTCTTAAGTGAGTATGCATCGCCTAAGGCACGGAAAACCTTAAAACCAGCCCTAGAGGTTCTGGCCGGCATCCCTACTGTTGTGTATGGATATTTTGCCTTAACAGTTATGACCCCTTTTTTACGGGCATTATTCGGCTCGGATACGGTGCAAATTTACAACATGCTATCTGCCGGCCTGGTTATGGGAATTATGATCCTTCCGCTGGTAAGTTCTATGAGTGAAGATGCTCTGCATGCAGTCCCGCGGTCCCTCAGGGAAGCTGCATTTGGGTTAGGTGCTACCCGCTTCGAGACCGCGGTTAAAGTTGTGGTACCTGCCGCACTTTCAGGAATCATCGCTGCCTTTATTATCGGGATCTCCAGGGCAGTCGGTGAGACCATGATCGTGGCTATCGCAGCTGGTTCAGGCTCCGCATTCACATTCAATCCGCTCAATGCAGCTGAAACAATGACTGGCTACATCGCCCGCATCAGCGGTGGAGACGTGGCTTATGACACCCCGGAGTACAACAGTATTTTCGCCATTGGCATGTTCCTTTTCTTAACCACTCTTGCACTGAACCTGGTAAGCCGCAGGATTGCTGCCCGATTCCGCGAGGTTTATGAATGAACAAAAACAATTCCGTCTTTGAATCCCGGGCACAGGGTAACCTTAATAAACGCCATCGCGTGAGCAAGATCTGGCGCAGCTCATTCTTTCTGTCAACAACCATCGGGATTTTCAGCCTGGTCATTTTGCTATTTTCCATAATCAACCAGGCGTTTGGATATGTCATTGTCGAGAATAAGGTCGATCCAGCATCCTTATCTTCCATGCCATTACAAAGCCTTGAGCGTGAAGAACTGATCAGCATCCTGCAGGAGAATGTGTCAAAGAACCGTTTCAAAACCATCCAGAGGGATAACCCTGTTGAAGAACTGAAGCGAAGTGAACTGGTCGGGTTGGTTACTTCTGAAATAATCAAGCCTACGACCCTGAAAAGTTACTTTCTGATCCCTTCCCTGACAAACAAAGCAGAGATCATCCGCACCCAGCAGGATGAATTTCCCAATGCGGTGGTGCAATTCCGCAGTTGGATTTCGCCGTCATTCCTAACGGACCCATTATCCACTAACCCCGATACAACCGGCATACGCACAGCCTTGCTTGGGTCTCTGTGGATTATAGTAGTTACGGTCCTCATTGCCTTTCCCATAGGAATTGGCGCCGCGATCTACCTGGAGGAATATTCTTCCAACAACTGGCTGAGCCGGATCATTAAGACCAACATTGACAACCTGGCTGGTATCCCGTCCATTGTATACGGGCTGCTTGGATTGGCCATTTTTGTCCGTGGGCTTAATCTGATTACAAGTGGTGTATTTATCGGGATTGACCAGTCAAACGGCCGGACCATTCTTTCAGCAGCTTTAACAATGAGCCTCCTGATCCTGCCCTTGATCATCATCAATGCCCAGGAAGCAATCCGGGCTGTGCCAAGCAGCCTGCGCCAGGCCAGCTATGGCCTGGGAGCAACCCGCCTGCAAACCATCTGGCATCATGTGCTGCCGGCTGCAATGCCCGGAATTCTAACCGGAACAATTTTGGCTGTTTCAAGGGCGATCGGTGAAACAGCTCCTTTGATCCTGGTTGGGGCATCTTCATTCATTAACAAAGATCCTTCTGGATTGTTTTCAAACTTTACGGTATTACCCATTCAGATATACAATTGGACTACAAGACCGCAGGCAGAATTCCGCAATGTTGCTGCTGCCTCGATCCTGGTATTATTAATCGTCCTGCTGACTTTAAACACAGCAGCAATCCTGCTGCGGAACCACTTCAGCAAGAATAAGGCTGCCTGAAGCATGACAGAAAACAAGAACCAACCTATCATCATCGTAAAAGATCTGAGTATTTTCTACAAGACCTTCCGCGCAGTGAAAAATGTTGACCTGGAGATATTCGAAAACAAGATCACCGCTATCATCGGGCCTTCAGGATGCGGTAAAAGCACCGTTCTGCGGTCATTTAACCGGATGAACGATTTTATACCCGGTGCCTCAATCCAGGGCAATATCTTGTTTCATGACAAGAATATTTACGATGAAGACGTGGACCCGGTTCAGGTTCGGCGCATGATCGGGATGGTATTTCAAAAACCCAACCCTTTCCCAAAGAGCATTTATGAGAATATCGCCTGGGGAGCCAAGATGAACGGGTTTAGCGGAAACATGGATGACCTTGTTGAAAAGACTTTGCAGGATGCTGCACTGTGGGATGAAGTCAAGGACGAACTGAACAAGAATGCGCTATCATTGTCCGGCGGGCAGCAGCAAAGGTTGTGTATCGCCAGGGCGCTGGCAGTAAAGCCTGAGATCATCTTGATGGATGAACCTTGTTCTGCGCTTGATCCCATTGCAACATTAAAGATCGAAGACCTGATGCGTGAACTGTCCCACAATTACTCCATTATCATTGTTACCCACAACATGCAACAGGCAGCACGCGCATCTGACATGACCGCATTTTTCACCATGGATGAGGACAGGGCTGGTGTAATGGTAGAATATGGGTTAACAACCCAGATATTTACCAACCCGAAGAATAAGCAAACCGAAGATTACATTACCGGGCGGTTCGGATAAAAAGGAAGAGGGAATATGCCCCGCGATACTCTTGACCGGCAAATAAACAACATTAAAGATGAAGTTCTGATTTTAGGGAACATGATCGAACAGGCAACCTTGTTATCGGTAGATACCTTGAAGAACCGCAACATCAGGGCTGCTCATGAATTAATCGAAGATGACCAGCTGATCAATGACAAACGGTTTGCGATTGAGAATGCAGTGCTGATTTTAATCGCCACCCAGCAGCCCATTGCGCATGACCTCAGGATCCTGACTGCCATCCTCGAGGTATCCACCGAACTGGAACGGATGGGTGATTATGCCAAGGGGATTTGCAAGATCACAATCAA
>Ga0228536_1000479_pt1 | contig 73133 bp, 67 predicted proteins | sample SJ1Smetagenome_FD_168611 | JGI IMG/M metagenome (GOLD analysis project Ga0228536, IMG submission 168611) | Enriched culture of PCE-dechlorinating microbial communities from Ithaca, New York, USA - SJ1.S | ecosystem: Engineered > Modeled > Simulated communities (microbial... > Unclassified...
TGTCTGAATTGCATATTTTATCTATCAACTCCGATATCCCTGGGCAGTGTTTCTGATTTGACGGCTGTCCACTCTAGCTTTCCTTGGCCAAGATCGTGCGCGCCTAATTCATAATGAGAATTGCTGTATACCAGTTGTTCCGGTTGACAAACCCTCGCTTGCAGATTAAACTTAAAGTTCAATTATTTGACTATACGAAACGTTGGAGTCATTATGAATGCACAATCTGAAGTAGTTAGCGCACACATCCAGGAGAGCACCCTTCTCCAGCCTGCTATCCAGGCCTGGAAAATTTACCTGCGCGATCAGGGCAGGTCTCACCATACCCTTAAAGCTTTCACTGCCGATTTGGGACTGCTGGAAAGTTTTTTGCCTACCGATAAAACTATCGGCGATATCACCACAAAAGATCTTGAAGATTATCTGGAATGGCTCGTAACGGACCGCGGGATTCCCTGCAGCCCCAAAACCCTTTCCCGACGAATTATCTCTGTTAAGTCATTTTTCCGCTGGTTGGTGAAAGGCGGCGTGCTGGACACTGACCCCGCCGAGAAGGTGATCCACAAGACGGTTATCAGCCCTCTTCCAACTGTGCTTACTCCCTCCGAATACACCCAGGCGCTCGACGCTGCCGATGGACTCAGGACTGCCGCTAATCCCGACCCACGTCCTTACACCCTGATGCTGCTCGTGCTTGAAACCGCGATCAAAAAGGGTGAATGCCTGAACCTGATGACCAACCATCTCGAAATTGAAAATCCCGACAGGGCTTACATTTACGTGCGCTATGGACAGTCGCGCTACCGATATAAGGAACGCAAAGTGGAGGTTTCCGCAAACTGGGTAGCTGCCTACCAAGACTATGCCGAAAAGTATCAGATCAAGGACCAGGTTTTTCCCTGGTCACAGCGCCGTCTGGAATACTTGCTTGAGGATGTTACCAAAGCCGCCAACATGGAAAAACACATCTCCTTTAACATGCTGCATTGGACGAGCGCCCTGATTGACCTTTCCAACGGGGTTGAGAAGGACAAGATCCGCCAGAAACTTGGCTTCTCCAAGGTGCATTGGCGCGAAGTGAGCAACAAACTGCACAGCCTGGCAGAAGAGAATGGCTATCCCATTCCCGAAGAAACTGCTGAAGGCGAAGCAGCCCAATAAAACCTATTTGAATTGAAGTGAATATGACATACACCGTTAAAAATCAACGGAAACGTAAGTTTCCATGGGGCGTGCTGTTTGCTTTGGCTGCCCTGCTTTTTGTTCTACTGGCAGTTGTGAGCGTCAACGAGATGCGCAACGGCAATCCCGGCTTTATGACCAATTTGTGGCAAGCGCCAGACCGGAACGCAGAAGACCCCTGGCTTGCCAACGATCCCAACGCGATCCAGATCCCCAATGAAGTCAAGACGGTCCTGCTGCTTGGCTCGGATTATCGCCCCGAGTTGGGCTACCGTACCGATGTAATGCTGCTGGTGGGGTTGAACACCAGCACCAACGAGGTGCATCTGATCTCCTTCCCGCGCGATTTGTGGGTCAACATCCCCGGGTTGGGTGAACAGCGCCTCAACACCGCCTTTCCTTACGGAGACTGGCAGCTGCTGAGCGATACTTTTGCGGTCAATTTTGGCTTCAGACCTGATCACTACGCCATGGTGGACTTCCAAGGCTTTAAACATCTGATCGACGTGCTGGATGGGATCGTTGTGGATGTGGGGGAACACATGGAAGACGAATGCCACATGAATGATTCGGGCTGGTGCGTGGTGGAGCCGGGCGAAGTGCCGATGAACTCAGACGAAGCGCTCTGGTATGTGCGCGCACGCCTGAATTCCTCTGATTTCGACCGCACACGCCGCGCTCAGGAAGTGATCCAGGCGATGGCAAAAAAGGCCTTCCAGCCCTCCGAGATCCTGAACCTGGACAACGTCATCCGGGCTATCTTCAGGACAGTCCAGACGGACATGAAATTCCCGGATACGATCCTTTATGCTTTACCAGCAAGTAAATTCGTAAATATGGACTTTACAACCTACCGCCTGACACCTGATGACGCCGTCCCTGGCACCACCTACGGTGGGGCTTCCGTGCTTTTCCCCAATTTTCCGGCTATCCGGGAGAAGTTACTTCAGTTTTTCTGGATCAATTAGCTCAGTGGGCGCGTGCAGCTGGAGATGCAGGATTTCTCTCTCATCTCCCAGCAAGCGCCAGGCTTGAGCGATTCGCAGCCCAGCCACCCAAAGAACAGATCCTCCACTCAGCACCAAGGGCCAGCTTGCCCGCGCTGTTTGGGGGATTTTTTGATTCACAAAAAAATCGCTCAATTTTTGATGCTTCAATGTCATCCCCAGAGGAGACCACCTCTCCCCGGTCCGCATCGAGCGGACTTCAAGCGGCCATTCGAGGTCCAGCGGGTTGAGCCAGGCGTGAAGCGGGTGCGTTTTGAGTGCTTCGGGCAAGGCTTTAAACTTTCTGTCGTCAATCAGTTCCGCCGTCAGGTACCAACCGGCATTGAGCTCAAGCCTTCCGCCGCGTTTCAGTTTTAAGCCGAGAGTGTCCGATAGCTGCGGGAAATCCGCATGCTGATGCTGATACGCCCGCGGGGCAATCACGAAATCTCCCTCGAAACAGAAAACCCACAAGCCGCCTGCCAGGGGAGTCCGCGGAGCAATGCTGCTGATTGCCGCCAGGGCTCTTTCAACCGCCTCAAAACCAAGATCGCGGGTGTCTGGCACTAATTTTGAGAAAGTCTGCCTCAAAACCAAGCGCTGCAGGCTCAGGTGTAGACCCAGAAAGATTTCCCGGCTGAAAACCAGGCCTTGCTCCACAGTCCGCACAAGCGCACGCGCGAAAGCCTCATCAGCGAGAGTTTCGAGCAATTCACGGTCGGCTGAAAGGGTTAGGGCAGTGCGAACCAGCGCTTGCCTGAAACCCGGATTGCTTTCTTCAAGCTGCGGGATGAGTTCGTGACGTAAACGGTTGCGGAAGAAAGTTGGGTTGGCATTGCTCTCATCCTCAAGCACTTCCAGACCGTTTGCCTGGCAATATTGCTGGATTTCCTGCCTGTGAATGGCAAGCATCGGGCGGAAAAGGGGCAGTTCGGGATCGATCACGCTCAAAAAACTCCTGGGCTGCATACCAGAGAGTCCGCTCAAACCGCTTCCGCGCAGGAAGTGCATCAGGACTGTCTCCACCTGGTCGTCTGCCTGGTGCCCCACCACCACCCCCTGGGCGCCGTGTTCACGCGCGAGATTGAACAAAAAGCGATACCGGCAAAAACGAGCCGCTTCTTCGACGCCAAGCTTATTTTGCAGCGCAAATTGCCCCACATACTCCCGCTGGCTGAAAAAAGGAACCCCCCAGTCCGTAATGCGCTGGCACAGGGCGTCTGCCTGGGCTGCGGAGCTCTCGCGCAGGGCATGATCGAGATGCCCAACCAGCAGCTTGAAACCGCCCTCCTTCAGGCAGTGAATCAGGCAGAGACTGTCCGCCCCACCTGAAACCCCCACAACCAATGGCAGGTCAGGGTTGACAGCGCAATCCTTGATCAAAGCTTGAGTGATACGTTTTGCCAGCATAGTGAGATTATAGCATTCGTAAGGTTTTTCCTCGACAAAGCCGCAATGTTGTATACTTATGCAATGGAACCCGCACCCTTTGTGATCGGTCTCACAGGCAATATCGCATCTGGCAAAAGCGTGGTCTTGCAGTACCTGGCAAACCTTGGCGCTCTGACGATCGACGCGGACCTAATGGCGCAGGAAACCTACCTGCCCGGCAATCCTGCTTACGAAGCTATCCTGGCGCGGTTTGGCTCCGACCTCACCTTTAGCGATGGGCAGATCAACCGCAGCAAACTAGGACGGATCGTTTTCCGCGATCCTGCTGCTCTGGCAGAGCTGGAAGCGATCATTCATCCCCTGGTCACCCAAAAAATCCTTGAGATCATCCAAACAACCCATCGGGATGTAGTTGCGGTTGAAGCCATCAAACTTTTCGAGTCAGGGATTGATAAACAATGCAACGCGGTTTGGGCAATCGCGGCAGATGATGACGTGCGGCTCGAGAGGCTGATGGAAGGTCGCGGCCTGGACGAAAACGCGGCGCGTCAGCGCATCAATTCCCAGTCACCGCAATCCGAGAAGATAGGTTTGGCAGACCAGGTAATTTATACTGATACCAATTTCAGCCACACTTACGAGCAGACTTCCAAGTATTTTTTGGCCTTAGGGCTGTCGCCTTTTGAGGTAGTTTCTGAGAACAGTGAGAGCAGACTCAGCCATCTCAACCCAAACAGTTTTGGTGCTGCCTCGGCTTTCATGGAGGAAAAAACCGAACAAAAATGGCAACCTGAAGATCTTTATCGTTTGCTCGGTCAAAGAACTGTCGTAGCTTTTTATCATGGTGAGCAATTGGTCCAAATGATGATTTTGCGGGTTGAGCAGGGTATGGGGGTCTATCTGGCGCATGCGCCTTTTCGGTCTGAGCAACTGCCCTTGAAGGTCAGTTTTCCTCTGCTTAAGCAGTACCTGTCAGGCATAGCCGACATGCTGATTGTGGCAAAGGATTTCATATCACCGGAAGAAGCAAAGTTATTGGGATTTAGCTATGGCGACGACGAACCGCCAGTCCATCCGATTCTTTACACCAACTTTCTGCGAAAGTATGGTTTGATGCCGGGTGAGGTCTATTTCAGCAAAATCTGAGGATTAAGCGTCTGAGGATTAAGCGAGAAAAAGGTTGCTTTAGGGGGTATACTTTAAGGTAGGAAAATAATTAAAAATATGCAAGAACTGTGGAGTAACTTTCTTTTCATTCTGGAGCGTTTCACGTGGGCCAGTCTGTTGGATATTGTGTTAGTCACAATCGTTTTTGCGTTAATTCTCTACCTTTTACGCGATACCGAGGCCCAAACCCTGCTGCGTGGAATTTTCCTGATCGTTATCCTCATTACTCTGCTGATCTCGCTGCTAGACCTGCCTGGTTTTTCCTGGCTGGTTGAAACGATCTCCCCCGCACTCATTTTTGCGATCCCTGTGGTGCTTGCCCCGGAGATTCGACGCGGACTTGAGCGCATGGGCACAGTCAGCGACCTGGGCTTGTTCAAGCATCGCAGTGCAAAAGCCAACGAACAACTGGAGCAGACGCTTCAGTCTGTGACTGCCGCGGTGCTGCAGCTGGCGCAACGCCGGCATGGCGCGCTGATCATCCTGCGGCGCAAGCAGTTCCTGGATACTTACTACAAAAATGGTGTTCTGATGGACTCCATCATCACTCCTCAGCTCCTGATGCAAATTTTCTATCCGAACACTCCGCTTCACGACGGGGCTGTGATCATCGACGACAACAAAATCAAGGCAGCCGCCTGCGTAATGCCACTTTCGAGCAGTGGCGTGCTCAATGCCACGGTTGATCGTTCGCTGGGCTTGCGCCACCGCGCCGCGCTCGGTATCAGCGAAGTCAGCGATGCCGTCGCGGTGGTCGTTTCAGAAGAAACCGGTACGATCTCGATTGCCCACCGAGGGCGCTTGATCCGACGTCTGGACAGCGACCGCCTCTTGAACACAATGCGCGCCCTCATGACTTCCACCGAAGTCCTGCCCCGCCAAAAATCGCTGCTTTCTTACTTCAAGCTTCGCAAACCTGAGCAAGAGGAGGAAACCGATGAAACTAATGCGTAAACTCCTTTCCTTCCTCCCGACTTTGTTGACCGCTCTCGTGCTGGCGATCATTGTTTGGGTATCCTCGGTTACCGCAAGTGACCCGAATCAGATCATCACCTATGAAACTCCGATCGAATTAGAAATTCTTGGGCAAAACCCGGACCTGGTGATAACGCATCAAGAGGTAGAAGGCGTGTATGTCACGATCAAGGCTCCCAGCTCGGTTCATGCCCGGCTGGCAAACGATCTCAGCCTGATCAACGCCAACATCAACCTTTCAGGGCTGGAAGCCGGCGACCATAGTCTTATCCCCGAAGTGCTGATTGCGCTAAAACCGGCTAAGGTGGTGGAGGTTTCTCCAGCATCTGTGGACCTCTCGCTCGAAAAGGTTTCCTCGAAAACCCTCCCCATCAGCCTGGTGCAGACAGGAAGCTTACCTGTGGGATTTCAGACTCGCAGCGCAAGACTAAGCCAGACGGAAGCCAAGCTGGTCGGACCCGAATCACTGGTGCAAACCGTGGTGGAGATTGCTGCGACTATCGACGTTTCTGAGCTCACAACTAGCATCAGCCGCACGCTGGACCTGAAGCCACTCAATGCAGCCGGGGTCGTCGTGGAAGGGGTCGTGCTCAGCCCCAACCGGGTTGAAGTGACCATCGACGTAGAGCAATTGGTCGGCTATCGCAATGTTTTTGTCAAGATCGTCACCAGCGGATCTGTGGCACAGGGCTACCACCTGAGCAGTGTCGTGGTTAACCCGCCCACATTAACTATTTATGCCTCAAACCCTGACGTGATACGCAGTATGCCTGCCTATATTGAGACTGAACCTGTCAATCTGAATGGCGCGCAGCAGAGTTTTGAGTCGCGGGTTGGTCTGCAGCTGCCAGAAGGTATCGTGGTGATTGGTGACCAATCCGTTTTGGTTACAGTAGGTGTGGAAGCCATCTATAACTCGACCCAAATCATTGGAGTGCCAGTCAGTGCGATCAATCTTGCAGAAGGACTGCGGGCAGAGTTCTCACCACTTACAGTGGATGTTTACATCTCTGGTCCAATGAATCTGCTCGAAAATATCGGAACGACTTCGGTCTTTGTCACCCTGGATCTTACGGGGCTGACAGAGGGAACATACCAGTTATCCCCCAGAGTTGAACTTGACCGCCCCGAATTGCGGCTGGATTCGACCTTACCTGGCTTGATTGAAGTCGTAATCACGAGATAGAAAAAACAAATTATTAGGAATTTTCATGGATAAACCTGTCATTGTGCTCGTCGGAAGACCCAACGTGGGTAAAAGTACCCTTTTCAACCGCCTGGTGGAACAGCGCCTCGCCATCATTGATGACGTTCCCGGCACCACGCGTGATCGGCTTGTGTCGGAAGGTTACTGGGCTGGACACAACTTTTTCGTGGTTGACACGGGCGGAATTGACCCAAGCAAACAGCGCGATCAAGCGCCACTCTCAATCGGCTCTGCAGATTTCATCAACGAAATCCGCGCCCAGGTGGAAGTGGCAATCGAAGAAGCGGATGTGGTGGTGTTGGTGGTGGATGCGATCAGCGGAGTTACCCAGGCAGACCTGGAAGTCGCCAGCATGCTGCGCCGCCGCCAGCGCAAGCAGGAAGGCAAACTGATACCTCCTATCATCCTGGCAGTCAATAAAGCCGACAGTGAAACCACCCGCATGAATGCCCTGGATTTTTACTCCCTGGCGATTGGTGAACCTTTCCCGATTTCAGCCATTCACGGCACCGGAACAGGCGACCTCCTGGATGAGATCGTGGCACATTTTCCGACACAGGTGGAAGAAGATATTGAGGAAAATGCTATCAAGGTAGCCATTGTTGGCAAACCTAATGCCGGGAAGAGCAGCCTGCTCAATAAGATCATCGGCAAAGAACGCGCGATCGTCAGCAGCATCCCCGGCACAACGCGTGACGCAATTGATACACCCATCACGATTGACGATCAGGACTACATCCTGATTGACACAGCTGGCATTCGGAAACGCGGATCCATCATCCCTGGGGTTGAAAAGTACTCTGTGCTGCGAGCCATGCAGGCAATTGAACGCTGTGATGTGGCGGTGCTGGTTGTGGACGCTGTCACAGGAATAACTGCCCAGGATACCCATATTGCCGGGTACATCAATGAAGCCTGGAAAAGCGTGATATTGGTGGTCAACAAATGGGATCTGATTGAAAAAGACACAAACACCAGCATGGAATTCGAACGCGAAATTCGTCAACAGCTGAACTTTTTGCCCTACATCCCGATTTTGTTCCTTTCAGCTTTGAGCGGTCAGCGTGTGCAGCAGGTCTTGCCGCTGGTGAAACAGGTCCAGCAGGAACGCCTGCGCAAGGTGCCGACTTCGCTGCTGAACCGCATTCTGATCAACGCTCAGGATATACACCAGTCAACGGTTGGAACTGGCAAGCCATTCCGGATTTATTACGGCACGCAGGTCAAAACTGAGCCGCCGACATTCCTTTTGTACTGCAATGATCCAGCCTTGGGTCACTTCACCTATTTGCGCTTCCTGGAGAATCAAATCCGCAAGGAGATCCCCTTCACCGGCACACCAATTCATCTCGTGCTAAAGAAACGTGAGCGTAAAAGCTCTGAGGATTAGTTTGCCAAGATTGATATATAATAGCGGAGTTCACGACGCGCGACGGCGTGATAGAATGGATGCTTGTGGAACAAAACGAAACTGAAACAAAGGTAGTCGAACTAATATCTGAAGACAGCCCCGAGAAGAAAGCACACGGTTTTTGGCGCGACTTAATCGAAACCATCCTCATGGCGGTGGTATTGTTTTTGCTGCTCAATGCCGCCACCTCACGCGTGCGGGTATACAACATCAGCATGCAGCCAACACTGCACGAAGGTAATCTCTTGGTGGTAAATAAGCTCGCCTATAAACTTGGCGAACCCAAACGCGGCGACATTATCGTCTTTCATTACCAGGGAACAGTGACTGAAGATTATATCAAACGTGTGATCGGTCTGCCCGGGGATACAGTTGATGTTCGCGGTGGCATTGTGAGGGTAAATGGACAGGCTATCACCGAACCCTACATTGCTGAACTGCCCGGGTATACTGGCACATGGAAAGTGCCTGAAGGGGAACTTTTCGTCCTGGGAGACAACCGCAACCACTCTTCTGATTCACACGACTGGGGTTTTGTGGAGCAGGAGTGGGTTGTTGGGAGAGCAATTATTGTATATTGGCCGCTTGACCGCATCCGCGTTTTGAACAGCCCGGATTGGGTTCATGCTGCACCTTGAGGGCACCCTGACGAATGAAGCAAACATTTAAAACGACCCCCGAAATCCCGGAAGTCTGCCCACATTGCTACTTCGGCAGAATCCAGCCGGGAAAACGCAGTTTTGCTGCCCGTACCAACGGCAAACCGGTGATGGTACCTGATTTCCCTGCCTGGATCTGTGATGTCTGTGGATTCACCATTTATGACCCTGTGTCATTGACAAACCTGCAGCGGCTGCTGACGAACCCAGCCAAACCCTACGTCTCACGCCCTGCGCCAAAGACCCCCAAGACCAAACCTGCTAAAACGCGTCCTCAAACTGACCAGCCCGCATAGTTCAATTAGCCCATTTTGAGGCTTTAATTGTCGTTACAATGATTCGTGCCCTTTGGGTTTTGCGAACCTCCTTTGATCTGTCATTGCGAACCTCTTTTGTGAAGCAATCTAAACTCTTTGCAAACCAAACCGTTTGAGGAATAAAGTCGAAGGCTATCCTTTGCAATGCAGAATAGGCAAAAAGTGTGTGAACCGCAAAATATCCTGTATGCAAACATCTGAGATTGCTTCGTTCCTCGCAATGACAGATTAAAAGAGGTTCGCAAAACCCAGAGACAGAAACATCGTTTATCTCATCGAATTCAATAATTTCCCAGGCTGTCCTATTCCCTATCATCCATCACCTATCCCCTATCCCCTATCACCCATCACCTCTCATCCCCAGTCCATATGAAATTCATCAGAAAGTACAGAAATCTTTGACTCTTGCCTTTTAGAGTGCTATTATCTTAGTGAACTTATTTATTGTTTCGAATTTATTCTGCACGTTAAAATGGAGGTCTTATATGAGCGCAATTTTAATTTCACGCATTATCGGCGCAGTTGTACTTGGTATTATCGGAGCTTTCACCAGTCTCCCCGTTTATAATTTTGTTCAGCAGTTTGTCGATGTGCTCACCCTTTCACAGGGAGTGGTAACCGGACTCATCGCGGTGATTTTCGCCGCGTTTGGCTTTTTGATCACTCCCTACATCACCATCAAGCCTTTTCGGGCTTTGATAAAACTATTTACGAAATCTTCAGCCCAATCACTACTGAGCGGGCTTATTGGCATGACCATTGGTCTGATCATCGCTGCCATCATGGCATACCCGCTTTCCCTGCTGCCAAAACCTCTCGGGCAGATTTTGCCGCTTGCCGGCTTGCTGCTGTTTGGCTATCTGGGCGCAGTCCTTTTCGTCACAAGGCGAGAAGATTTTTTGAATCTTTTCAAGAGTGTGTCCAACAAGATGCCTGCGCGTGCTAAAGTTGAGAGTGAAAGACGCGTTTTGGTGGATACCAGCGCGATCATCGACGGACGCATTTCTGACATCGCCAAAACCGGTTTTTTGGGCGCGACACTGGTCGTGCCGCGATTTGTGCTCAACGAGCTGCAATTCGTCTCCGACTCTGCCGACAGCCTCCGCCGCCAGCGCGGACGACGCGGATTGGACGTGCTCAGTGAACTCCAGGAGAACAAAGAAGTAAATGTGGTCATCAGCGACATTGACGTGGAAGGTGTGCGCGAGGTGGATGACAGACTGGTGCTGCTTGGGCGCCAAATGAACGCCCCAATCCTGACCAACGATTACAACCTGAACCGGGTGGCCGAACTTCAGGGCGTGAATGTACTAAACATAAACGACCTTGCCAACGCCGTCAAAGTCATTATCCTGCCTGGAGAAAGCCTGCAGATCGAGGTCATCCAGGAAGGCAAGGAATACAACCAGGGCGTTGGATATCTTGATGATGGCACCATGGTGGTCATTGAAAATGGGCAGCCTTACCTTGATAAACAGATTGAAGTCACCGTCACCAAAATCTTGCAGACTTCTGCCGGGCGGATGATTTTTGCCAAACCAAGCCTCGAATGAAAACAGGAAATTGATATGAGCTTAAAGATTTATAACACCCTCAGCCGTTCCAAAGAGGACTTCAAAACCCTCGAGCCGGGCAAGGTCAGGATGTATGTTTGCGGTCCGACGGTCTACGCCGAATCGCACATTGGCCACGCTATGTCGGCACTGGTGTTCGACATTGTACGTCGCTACCTGGAGTATTCCGGCTATGACGTCAATTTTGTCATGAACTTCACCGATGTGGATGACAAGATTATTGCCAAAGCTAATGATCTGGGGCGCGACCCCTTCGAACTGGCAAATCAGTACATTAACCAATACAAAGCCAACCTGAACGCACTGAATATCCTTCCAGCCACCAAAAACCCGCGCGCGACTGAAGATATGCCGCAAATCATCGAGATGATCAGCCAGCTGATCCGCAACAAGTCCGCTTACGAGGTGGATGGGGATGTGTACTATAGCGTGGAGTCCAAACCAGACTATGGCAAGCTCTCCGGTCGGCGGCTGGACACTATGAACGCCGGCTCGCGGGTCCAGGTGGACGAACGCAAAGAACATCCCATGGATTTTGCCCTCTGGAAGTCCGCCAAACCTGGCGAACCTGCCTGGGACAGCCCTTGGGGCAAGGGTCGCCCTGGTTGGCACATCGAGTGTTCGGCAATGAATATGGCGCACCTGGGAGAACAAATTGACATCCACGGCGGCGGAAATGATTTGATCTTCCCCCACCACGAAAACGAGATCGCACAGACTGAAGCTATAACCCATAAGACCTTCGCCACCTATTGGATGCACAATGGCATGCTCGGACTGAAATCTGAAAAAATGTCCAAATCGATCGGCAATATGATCACCATCGATCAATTCCTGAGCGAACATCCCGGCGATGTGATGCGTTTGTGGGTGCTCAATGGCTCTTACCGCAGTCCGCTTACTTACAGCGAAGAGGTCATTGAGCAAACCGAACAGACCTACCACCGCCTGCTGAACGCCAAAAAACCCGCTCTGCCGGGCGCAGCCGGTCTGCCAGAAGACAAGGCAACTGCCCTGAAAAATGCCGCTGAGCAAGCCCGAAACGCTTTTAAAGAGAGCATGGATGATGACTTCAACACATCTGCTGCTCTGGCCGCAATCTTCGAACTGGTGCGTACCCTTAACCAGGCTCGCAGTGATGGCGCCACGGAGGAACAACTCCTGCCCGCACGTGAGGCATTCAACGAACTAACAGGCGTGCTCGGGCTGGAGCTCGAGGAGCAATCTGGCAGCGCAAATGCTGCCGACCCATTCATCGACCTGCTGGTCAGCCTGCGGCGCGACCTGCGCGCTGAGAAGAACTGGGCGCTTTCCGATAAGCTGCGCGATGAGCTCAAAGCCCTGGGCGTGACCCTGGAGGACAGCAAAGACGGCACCACCTGGAACTGGGAGCAAGGGTGAAAGAATGGATCACAGGGCGCAACCCGGTCTATGAGACACTGCGCGCCAAACGCCGCCATATTTTCCGCCTTTTGCTGCTGCGCGGGATAAAGCTGGACGGTCATCTGCCGGAAATCCTCAAAATGGCGAAGGAACGCAATTTGCAGGTGTTCGAAGCCCAGCGGCAGCAGCTTGATGTGATTAACCAACACAATCAGGGCATTGCCCTTGAAGCCAGTGAATACCCTTACGCTGCTCTTGAAGACCTTTTTGTTCACGCGCAGACGAGTGGAGAGCCACCTTTTTTCCTTTTGCTGGATCTGATCCAGGACCCGCAGAATCTTGGTTCGCTTTTGCGTACGGCGGAACTAATGGGCGTGCATGGGGTGGTTATTCCATCCTCCCAGGCTGCCCAGATCACACCGAGGGTGGTGCATGCCTCTTCCGGCGGCTCAGAACATTTGCTGATCGCGCAATATAACCTTGCGCAGGCGATCGACCGCATAAAAGAGCTTGATGACGTGTGGGTATATGGGCTGGACGCTTCTCCGAAAGCACGTCCTGTGCATCAGTTGCGGCTGAATGGGGGTGTGGCGCTGGTGGTTGGCAATGAAGGGGAAGGCTTACGCGACCTGGTGCGTAAAAAGTGTGACGACCTGCTCAGTTTGCCTCAATACGGCAGGCTGGATTCGCTTAACGCGGCAGTTGCTGGTTCGATCGCGCTCTTTCTCGCCAGGCAGGCACGGCAAAACTAAATCGTAGGTCTATCAAAGTAGGTCAGGTTGCGCTTTTCAACCTGACATCACAAACGCCAACCAGCAACTGACTTTTCTTTTTTTAACTGAGATAACGACTGTGGGTTGACGCACACAAATCTCTTAAATTACCAATTTTGTTAGTTGATTTGCAGTTTTCATCCTCCCAAATTACACTTGATTTATGCCAAATTTCATCCGCAATTACGTCGCAGGAGGTACCAATTTCTTCACCTTTGTGACATCGAAAAGAATCAGATCCTTCGAAGATAAAAGGTGCGTTGATGCGTTTCTTTTCGCAATGTCTACGATTCAGAAATATCACCATTTTGATTTAATCGCGTATTGCATCCTGCCTGATCACATTCATCTCCTGATCACCCTCGCAAAAGTTGACCACGATTTATCCTCAAGAATTAAAGAAATTAAGAAAAAGACCACAGTTGCAATTCGTGAGATTATGGAAAATCCAACATTAGGTGTCTGGCAGGGACGTTTTTGGGAACATACGATCAGAGATCAGGATGACCTCCAGCACTGCTTCGATTACATTCATTACAACCCGATCAAACATGGGTATTCTGACACCTTTGATTGGGAATAGTCCAGTTATTGGCGTTATTATGGGAAAGACGTGAATGCCCCGCCAGTAATTGATCCAAAAAAATTCCAAGAGGGTATGCATTCGTACGGGGAGTGAAGGGTTATTATGCAGGTTTTGTGCATGAAAAAAGATTGGACCTGCATTGGCCAGCGCATGTGATGTCAGGTTCAAGAGCGGAACCTGACCTACAACTCATTTTTTGCTTTCGGAGGAAGCAAGCCCCCTCCGTACGGATTGGCTCATACGCCCCTGAAGCAGAGCGTGGCGATCTACTTGTTAATCTGTCACATCATGCCCTCTGGGTATTGTGAACTTAGAGCAGTGATCTGTCTGTAAATCTGTCATTGCGAATCTCAGTTGTGACACGTAGTGTACTATTTCGTAAGCAATCAAAACTGCTGGCAATTTACAAAACTCAACAGTTATGCATCCCCACGTCGTTTCTGTTTGATTACACACATTTTAGATTGCCGCGACCTTTGCTAATCAGCGTCTTGGTACCCTATAAACATTCCGGCAAAGGTCTCGCAATGACAGGAGGGTTGGCGTCGCGAGCTTATTTTGCGCCTGTAACTTCCCTTGGGCATGTACGGCTGGGCTTTAGTCCAGCCGCTGAATTTTCTCAAAAACAGATAGTTGGGGTGGGAGCAAGCCCCCACCGTACGAAGAATCCCACCGTACGGATGGACTCATACGCCTGTGAAGCAGGGCATGGTGATCTGCTTTCCATCTTGAATCACGCGACCCATCTGCGGTGATCTGCCGTTCATCCACCTCATCCCCTTAAATTTAATCTGTCTTCAACTATGCATTGGCGCGTTTCTTGCAACATATCCAGCAGGTATATTTGAAGGAGTTCATTATGTCCGGACTACTTATAGGGTTTTTCAAACAATTCTTTCTCCCAATGGGGTTTGTTGCCCTATTGCTGTTCCTGACCCTTTTACTGATCAAGAAACACCCAAAAACAGCAACCGCGTTCGTTTTGATCAGCCTTGTGATCGTTGGCGTATTCGGAAACCCAATCTTTTCCACCTTCTTGACCCGCTCGATGGAATGGCGCCATATGCCCATCACCCCGGAAACCAAAGCGGACGCCATTGTGGTGCTCGCGCAGGGCACACTTTCTGCTGAGACCCCACGCCAGCGCGTGGAAGTGGGGGAACAGGCAGACCGCCTGCTTTACGCTGCCACCCTCTACCAACAGCAAGCCGCTCCCCTGATCATCATCAGTGGAAATGTCAACCAGACTACTTCTGGACGAACGCTGCTGCTCGAACTCGGCGTACCAGCTGATGCCATCATGGTACAGGATCAGTCCTCCAACATGCGTGCCGATGCCGCGCTTACAGCGCCCATCCTGGCTTTACAAAACATCAAACATATCCTCTTGATCACTTCCGCAATCCAAATGGATCGCGCCTACTTCTTGTTCCGTCAGCTCAACGTCGAAGTTACGCCGGCCCCTGCCGATTATCAGGTCAGCCTGCAAGACTGGGAGACCCTGACCGCCTGGAATTGGCGCAGCACCATCACCAAGATCATGCCCACCAGCGAAGCCTTCAATCAGTCGGCTGCTGTGCTTTGGGAATACATGGGGCTGGCATTCTATCGCATCAAAGCGATCTTCTAAATTGGTCAAATCGCTGACCCTCTATCAGCGACAAAACTTCCGCAAAAAGTCTGCCAACCGAACGGTTGGCAGACTTGATTAACCCTCTAGTGGAACCTTTCAGCGCTTTATTTCGTCCATAAGTAGAAAAATACTTAGGAGTAAACTTATGTTTCAAAAAATTTCATTTGTAGTGCTGTGCTTGATGATTCTCGCAGGTTGTGCCATCAGCCCCACACCATCCGCGCAGTCTGGAAACCTAATGGGTAAACTGGTGTACGAAACCGCGCCGCAGTTTACGGAAGCTGAACTTCAGCAACTCACGGAAAGCCAAAACGAATTTGCCAATGCAATCTTTACGTATCAGGCTGAAGCCAAAGAAAACCTGGTAATTTCTCCATACAGCCTCTACCAGGCGCTCAGCATGATTTACGCCGGTGCTGCCGGTGAGACTGCCAGCGAAATGCGGCTGGCAATGCGCATTCCATGGGAAGACGCACGTGTACACCGCCTGGTGAATGCCCTCAACCAGCGGATTCTCAGCTCTGCCGGCTCAACAGATGCTGATACCCAGGCGTTTGAGCTGCAAATAGCTAACGCGCTCTGGGCGGCTCAGGATCGCTCTTTCGAGCAGGCTTTTCTGGATATCCTTTCCCAAAACTACGCTTCGGGATTGAGAACACTCGATTTCACGGATGCCAATGCTGCAAGCAAAGCCATCAACGACTGGGTTGCGGAGCAGACAAAACAGAAAATCACGCAGCTTGCTGATCCTTCGATGTTCAGCGCCGACACTGCCCTGACACTGACCAACGCGGTCTATTTCAAGGCTGCCTGGCAATTTCCTTTCAATGAAGCCGCCACAGCTGAAGCCCCCTTCACGCTCCTCAATGGCGAGCAGCAAAACGTACCCACCATGCATGTGACCGAAACGCTCAACGTGAGCATCACGGAAGAGCTCACCACCGTGCAGCTGCCTTACGCCGGCGGGACAATGGTAATGGAAATCCTCATGCCCAGCCTTGACTCTTGGAAGGATCCCGATGCCCTTGCTCAAGTTTGGTCAGCCCAAGGGAGCTTACCCGAATTGCAGCCAGAATATGTATCACTCAGCATGCCAAAATTCCGCATCGAAACTCCCATCATGGATATGATCCCTGCTCTTGAATCGAATGGGATGCGTCTTGCCTTCACAGATAACGCAGATTTTTCCGGTATCAGCGGCGATCAATCACTGTACGTCAGTACGATCGCCCAAAAAGCCTTCATTGACGTTAATGAACTGGGCACCGAAGCCTCCGCTGCTACTATTGTGGTAATTAGTGAAAAATCTCTCCCAGGTGGAGAACCGCTGCCACTCAGCATTGACCGTCCATTCATCTTCCAGATCCGCGACACCGCCACTGGTGCCATCCTCTTCATGGGCACTGTGATGCAACCTTGAGCCTGATAGGGAACAAATCAGGCAAAATCATCGTCCAATTCATAGCGGAACCTAAAAAAACCCGCGAGAGGAGATAGAAAAAATGAAACCAAGCAAAATCTTATTCAGTATCGTGATGATCAGCGCTCTCATACTGGGAGCCTGTGTACCCGTGCAAAGCCCCGCTGAGCCCTACCCGGTGGACGAAACAGAAGAACCTTCGAATGCAGAAGATCAGCCGGGCGATGTTAGTGACTCAAGCGGCGACGCGGCTTATATCGTTGACCCACAGGCAGACCCTGAAGCTGTCAGACAGCTTGCACAGTCCAATAACGGCTTCGCGCTGGCGCTCTACCAGGCACTGCGCGATCAAGACGGCAACCTGATCTACTCGCCTTACAGTATCTTCCAGGCGCTGCTCATGACGGCAGCCGGCGCAGAAGGCGCGACTGCCAGCCAGATGGCAAGTGTGTTGGGAGTGGATCTGAACAACCCTGAGATCCACAACCTGATGAACGCGCTCAATAAAGCGCTCACCTCACAACCCGAGTACCTGCAAAGCGATGCTCAGCCTCTGACCTTCAACATCGCCAATGCTATTTGGGCTCAAAAGGACTTCCATTTTGAGCAATCCTTCCTGGACACGCTTTCAGCCAATTACAACGCCGGACTGAAACTGGTGGATTTCAACAAACCTGAAGACGCGCGCGCCCTCATCAATCTGTGGGTAGCCGCTCAGACCAACGAGAAGATCCAGGAGCTTATTCCAGAGGGCTTGCTCGATCAAATGACCCGCATGGTGCTCACAAACGCCATTTACTTTAAAGGCGCATGGTCCAATCAATTTGAAGAAAAAGACACTGAAGATGGAAGTTTCACGCTGCTTGACGGCAGCAGCAAGACTGTGCCTTTCATGCACGGCAATTTCACCCTCTCTGCCCTGGTGAGCGATAAGATCCAGGCAATCAAGCTGCCCTACGAAGGCGGCACCTATGCCATGGCAGCCATTATGCCTCTCGAAAACTTCGCTGAGTTTGAGGCACAACTGACCGCCGCAGACCTGGAACAGTTACTGAACAGTCTCCAGTCGTCCTCAGCCATAGTCGATCTGAGCATGCCAAAATTCCAGGCAGAAAGCCGCTTTGGTCTGGGTGAAATACTGGCTGGGCTCGGCATGCCGGATGCTTTTGATGCCCAAAAAGCTGATTTCTCGGGTATGACCGGCAAACCCGACCTGATGATCAGCTCGGTCTTGCACCAGGCGACCATCGACGTCAACGAGGAAGGCACCGAAGCTGCTGCCGCAACCGCTGTGGCAATGAGTGTGACCTCCATGCCTGGGCAGAGCTACACCATCCGCCTGGACAAGCCTTTCATCTACGTGATCTACGAAACCACCACCAACACCATCACTTTCATGGGGCGTGTGGTGAACCCGTAATTGGGATCAGTAACAAAAAACTCCTGCAATTGCAGGAGTTTTTTATTGGGTTTGTTTAGCCAACCATATAAGCCATGGAAACGGTGCCCGGACCGACATGGCTGCCGATCACTGGGCTCACTTCCGAGCGAATGATCTCAACCGGATTGAGCCGCTCTTTGGCGAGATTTTCCATGGTGACCATGTCGTCAAATGCCAGCGCGTGGAAGGGTGCCAGGCGGACCGGGCTGCGCCCATCTACTCCATTTTCGACCAGTTCCACCATGCGGATCAGCGCCTTTTTGCGAGACCTTACGCTCTCTACCAGCTCAATTTTTCCGCCACGGATCTCCATGATCGGCTTGAGGTTCAACGTCGAACCGAGCAAGCGCTTGGCGGAGTTGATGCGTCCACCACGATGCAGGTACTCGAGGGTGTCCACGGTGAAATAGACACCGATGCGCCCATGAGCGTCCTGGGCTAATTCGTGGCATTCCTGCAGGCTGGCGCCTTTTTCAGCCGCTCGCGCGACTTCCAAAACCATCAGGCTTAATGCCATAGACACTAATTTCGAGTCCATCACAATCAGGTTTTCAGGGTTTCCCAGTTCAGCGCTGGCCTGAAGGGCAGAGTCGATCGTGGCAGAGATGCCGCTGGAAATGCCCAGGTAAAGCACTTGGTTGCCGGCATCCAATAATTTTCCAAAAACCTCGAGGAACTGACCCACCGTTACCTGGCTGGTGGTGGCCATGCTCTTGGACTGACTTAATTGCTGGTAAAACTCCTCAGCCTGGATGTCGATTCCGTCGTAGTAAGACTTGCCTTCCCAATTAACTGTTAACGGCAAGACCGGAATTTGATATTGATCCACATATTCCTTGGGTAGATAAGCAGAAGAATCGGTGGCAATGATAACTTTGTTCATGGTAGCCTCCTCAGGCGTATTTCATGAAAGTATAGCACATACATTGTCATCCCTGTTGCTTACTACTGTACGTGCTTACTACTGTACGAATGGGGATTTTTGGCGAGATTTTGGCACTATCAGATAGCACTTGATAGGTACAGAAGCCTCACCAGTGTTATCATGATGACATCTTGCCTGACGTATCCATCCTCAAAAAGGACGATGCGGGTCTAAGAAAGGTATTTATGGAAAAAATAAATTTAGAAAACAAAAATGCGATCGAGAAGGATCAAATTTCTCCGATGGTCCTGGAAGAAAAAAATGTCCAGTCGGAGGGCAAACTCAAGCACCCATTTCCGATCCTTTTAGCAGCTTTTGCGGCAGCAGTGCTGCTGGATCTGCTCTTCTTTGAAAAGGCATGGGGCTGGCACTGGGCAGTAGCGGTTAACTTGTATCTTATCGCGGCAGTTGTGAGCGCGCGCCTGGAGGGCAAACATCTGCCGCTCCCGAGCCTCACGCTTATGGTGCTGACCAGCCTCACTGCCCTGCTGACGGGCTTTCGCACTGCCAGTGCCACCACCACCGCGCTCGTGCTCGTGAGCGGGTTGGGCATGCTGCTGCTGACAGCCAGCTTGCTAAATGGCCAGTGGATGCAGTTCCGTCTGCGGGAATTGATTGGGGAGCTGTTTAAGCTGATCCCCTCCGGTGTGATTGGCACACCCTCCTTGATACTGGAAGGCATCCAGCTCTCGCAGACCAGCAAAGAGCAGAACCCGTCGAAAAGCAACCCGGGTCTGGCGATCTTGCGCGGCGTTCTGATTACCATTCCCCTCCTGCTGCTTTTTGGTTTGCTGCTGGCTTCGGCGGACACAATCTTCTCGGAACTGCTCGGTTCGGCCTTCGACTGGCTCAAGTTCGACATTTTTGATAATCTGATTCCGCAAATATTTTTTATCCTGCTGCTCACTTGGTTTGGTGCAGCCGCACTCTGGCACGCACTGACCAAAAGTGAAAAAACACTGGCAATCCAACCCGACAAGCCCCTGTTCAAACCTTTTTTGGGAATGACAGAAACCAGCATTGCCCTGATCAGCCTGAATATTCTGTTTGCGCTTTTCCTGGTGGTGCAATTTCGTTATTTTTTCGCCGGCTCTGCCAATGTGAGCATTGACGGCTTCACTTACGCTGAATACGCCCGGCGCGGATTCTTCGAGCTGGTGGCTGTGGCTTTGATCGCCAGCGTTTTGTACTTTAGCCTGGCATCCTTCACCAAACGCGGCACACAGGCGAAAAAGCGCGCTTTTTCAGTGATGGCGGGTTTGCTGCTGGCACAGGTTGGTGTGATGCTGATTTCGGCTTTCCAGCGGCTGCGCCTGTATGAACAGGCTTACGGCTTCACCAGCTTGCGCCTGGCTGCGCACGTCTTCATGGTCTTCGTAGGGCTGCTTTTGCTGGCTTTGATCCTCATGGAGCTGACGAATTCCTTCCGCAGGCTGGGGCTGGTGTTGGTGCTTGGCGTGCTGACTTTCGCGCTGGTGATGGTGGGGCTGAACGAGGACGCATTGATCGCCCAACAGAACCTGGAAAGGGCTGTGCAGGGTGAAAAACTCGATGCAGCTTACTTGGTTCACGGTCTCAGCAATGATGCTGTGCCAACGCTTTTCCGGTATATGGATGACCCGGATATTGACCCGGAATTGCGGGAAAAGCTGCAATTGGTGATGGCATGCCGCTTTGCCAATTTTGAAAATAATTATGGAAAAGCCACCTGGCAGTCGATCACCATTCCCACGCTGGTTGCGGTGAAGCTTTATGTTCAGCATGATGAAGTTCTCAGCAGTGTCCTACTCGACACTATCAGCACGGGTTCCGCTGTTAGCATCGACGGCGAGACCATTTGGTGCTACGGTGCGCCGGATTTTTAACCCCTTTTTTGGATCAAAAACAGCCAGCCAAGCCTGGCTGTTTTTTATTCTCAGTTGTACAAGGGTGGGTAGGCGTCAGAATGCATTTGCAGGAGGAAAACTGTTGCTAGCCTACCCACCGTAATGGAAGCAGATTGAACCAAGGCACGGATCGCAATGGACTGTTGGTGGTGGGTTGGCTATAACGATTGTAAGGTAGGTTGAGAGATTAAACTGTCACATCATGCCCTCTGGGTATAGCAAGACCTTTGCCAGGAAAAATGCTGTTGTGGTACCAAGCAATGATTTGGCAAAGGTCGTGGCAATTTAAAATAAGTGCGGACAAATAAAACGAGGGGGTTGTATAAGTATTGTTTCGTGTGACCTGCAAGCAGTTTAGATTTCTTACGAAATAGTACACTACGTGTCACAACTGAGGTTCGCAATGACAGATTTACATGCAGATCGCCGCGGTTGCAAGCTTCCTCGCGATGACAGGCAGATCGCCACTCTGCGCTCGCAATGACGGGGGGTTCTAGGTTGTAGGGTGGGCTGGCGTCATTCAGCCTTGACCTGCCTGAGTCTCGATGTAGCCAACCCACCGCACAGGATCACGCAAGTCTCAATTGGTGGGTTGGTTATAGACAAATGGGTTTAGATTGAGTTTTCTCAACACCAACCCACCCTACATTTGATTAGAAGGAATGGGTTGCCCGTGCCGTTCCGGGCTTGAAGGGGAACGGGACACCCTATCCGCTTCGCTACCAAGGCCGGGCTGCGTCCCCTGCAAGAATAAATTCTTCGCAAAAGAGGCTCAGAATGACAGGGTTTTTGTTGGCTTGAATCCTTTCTGCCGCGCTGCGCTCACGATGACAGAAAAGCAAACAAGCAATCAATTTGCGGTAAGATTAGCTAGAAATAACAAACGCATGCACACCCAATCTCTCTCACCCCAGGATGCCACCGGTCTGCTCAGCCTGATCGGCTTGGTCGCACTGTTTGTTGGCCTGGTTCTGCTGGTCAGGCGCACCCAGTGCAGGCGCGAGGAGGAATCTAAAAAGACGCCCTCCCTAGCAGCGAAACCTTTCCCGCAGGCAGGCTCTTATATCCAATTACTCCCATATTTTAAACAGGCAGATCTCCGCGAAAGACAGGTTGTCCTGCGCCAGGTTTTCGAAAAATGGCAGGCGAAATTCCTTCTGCGGGGATTGGACGGGCAGACGGAATTTTTGCGCGGCGAAACGCACAAACGCGGCTTGCGCTACCAGCTAACCAGCACAAGCCTGGCGCAAGTGCTGGCATTGTTCGCCCAAACGCAGATGGCGCAGGATGGAGATGATTCCCGCGGCAGCTTTGAGCGCCTGTTGGCGCACCTGCTGAGGCACCCCGCCCTGGACCATCCCGCCCTCAGCAGCTGGCTCTCCATGCCGGACCTGCCCACCTCACCCCGCCTCGAGCCCGACCTGCACGCCGAAGCCTGGATTCTCGCTTCCCTGTTAGCCTCAAAAACGCAATGGGGCACTTTGGAGCGCTTCAATCTTGAGGAGGTCTTCCAGGAACGCTCACAGGCCTTGCTGGATGCCCTCAAGTCTCATTCCGAAGACCAGGATAGGGTTTTTAGCCCGTTTTTGCTCCGCCTGATCGCTCAGCAAGTGCCCGATCCGCTTTGGAAAACCCAAAGCGAGGCTGACTGGCAAGCATTAAAGCCGCTCTTGCGAGAGGAAGAAGGGCTGCCAGGCAGGCGGCAAGCCCTGAGCCTGCTGCAAATTGGGCTGGAGGGCTTGATCTTCCCTGATGATGGTTTTGCCGAAAGGTCCGACCTGGCTTTTTCGCGTCTGAAACGCGCCTTAGCCAGCCAGGAGCCGCTTGAAGGTGAGCTTGAAGAGGGTTTTTCGCGCCTTGCGAGCCTCAGTTGCTGTGTTCCGCTGGCGCTGCTTTACAAAAATGGGGAATTTGCCGCTCAGCTTTGGTCGCGCCTTAGCCAGGCACAGCCAGCCAAACAAGACGCCTTGGGAGCAAGCATGCGGTTATTAGCAATGATGAGTATGACAGGAACACTTTGGCTGGAATAGAATGAAGCCGAGCCAACTCCTATAACATCGGAATAGAGTTAATCTCCACCCTGTGGATCAAATTTTGGAATTCTTCCGGTGGGATGGTGCTGTAGTCCTTGCTGGAAATATAAGCCGCACGGAAAGCGGCCGCGCGTCTTGTGATCTCCACCAGGTCCAGCCCGCTTATAAATCCATCCACCAAGCCTGCGCACAATGCCCCTCTCGCCCCGGTCACTCTGCGAACTGGCACCTTTAAGGGTGAAGCCATAACCATCTGGCGCTTTGAGGAAAGCAGCACGCCGCCAGTTTCCAGCACCAGTGCCACAAATTCGATCCCCTGCTGCAAGAAGTGCATCGCTGCCCGTTTTGCCATATCGAAGGTTCCAATTTCATAGCCCACCAGGCGCTCCGCTTCAGTCGCTTCAGGGTAAAGCAGCCAAGGAATTTCTTCGATACCAAGGCTAAATGGCGCTGCGGTCGCATCAAATACAACATTGACGCCTTTCGCTTTCAGCATTCGGATCAAAATCGCATAGAAGTCCTCAGGCACGCCGGGGGGTATACTTCCCGCAACAACCCAGATATCACCGGGGTTAGCATATTTCCCCGCTTTTTCAATCATCTCTTCAATCGCGCCTGACGGAATATGTGGACCGATCTCATTGACCAGCATGTACCAATCGTTGTCTTCTTCCTGGACAACCGTGTTGGTGCGGGTTTCGCCATCCACCCAGACGAAGTCCGTATTGATGCCAAGCTTAGTCAGCCCGTCTTCGAGCATCTTTCCCGCGCCCCCACCCACCCAGGCAAGTGCCAGGCTGGGCTGCCCAAGCACACTCAAACCCCGCGACACATTGAAACCCTTACCTCCCCAATCCAAATGGGCTGGAGCAGCGCGTAATATCTCATTAAACTTGAGTCGCTTGACCACCAAGGTCCGGTCTACGCTGGGATTAGGGGTGAGCGTAAAGATCATGAAATTATTTTATCAGGAATGGTTGCTTTTTACATTTAGTGTGTAAAAAAATCACTTATTATGTGACATTATTCGTGCGAAGGTGGTAACTGCCATCAGAAAGATCCAGGCGCAGGTTTTCAAGAAAGCAGGTTGTGCCTGTTTCGGAAGATAGCCAGTTAGCGACCACCTGCCAGGCAGCTTCGTGATCCTTCCTAACCTGATTTTTTAGCCGACCGTCCTGCCCAAGCCAAACAAGCGCACTGGTTGGAGCAGGCTGGGGGAAGACACGCAAACGGCGTTTGGAATTTACCTCCACCAGCAGCTTGCCCAGACCAGGCATTCCCAGGCTCAACAACTGCAGGAAAGCCTGCTGGCAATCTCTGCCGGTTTCGCTGACATAAGGCAGACTCAGACCTGCTCCAGCTTCGTAAGAAAAACCCTCAAAGCAACTTGCTGTCTGCACCATTTGCGCCATCAAATCAGACGAATCGCTCAAGGCGTTTAGCTTGAAGAGCAAATCGGCATCCGGCACGCGAGTTTTCCACTGCCCAAGCGACGCATCCAGCAGCAGCAGTTTACCTTCAGCAAAACCTAGGTTTTCATCCAGACCCAAACTGAAATACGCGGTGGAGCTTGCCGCCCCATCACGCCTTACCACCAGCCAGAGGCGCTCACCAGCTGCGGCAGCACACGGCAGCGGGAACCACACGCTCACCCAGCCATAGCTTTCGGTCGGGATCGCGCTGGCAGCCAGAACCACCTCAGCCCGCACGGTGCCAGAAGGCTGCCCAAGCGCGTCGGTTTGGATCTGGAAGCGGACCTGATCCAGGGGATTGCCAATTTTCCTGCTCCGCACGCCTACGGAAGCTACCTCTATCGAATTTGTAGATGTGAAGGATTGTGCCAGGCTCATTTGGGTGATGCTTGCCCCCATAGCCTGAAAGCCCTGCTGAGTGGGGGCATGCCCCAGGATGTCAGTACGCGCCGGCCACTGCCGCCAACGCATGCGCTCAAACCAACCACGGCAGAGTACCTGGCTTTTACTTGTTTTGGCAGATGGCAGTAGCTTGGTGATGGGCTGCGCCAAACGTCTCAAACTCGAGTCCCTCAAAAGCAGCGCCTGCTCCTCGCTCAGCACGCCTCGCCTGAGCAGGACCTCCTTGACGCCATAAATCGCCTGGCTGGTGGCATCGTCCTTCCAGTCCGTCTGCGCAAGCGCGCCAAAGTCCTTCCCAGGTTCCATGCTGCGATAACTCACCGCCACCCGATTTGTCAGCTCTTGCAGGGAAGACTCTATCCCGTTCACGCCTGCCGGCTGGCTGACCCGGTCCACGTAACCCCACCACGCCAGGCGATCTGAGGGATCGTATATTTCAACCCCGGCACCCAGCAAGCTTTGCATACCACTAAAACCAAGCCCCGCGTCTTCGAGGCTCAGAATTGCCTCTTGCGGACCGCCGATGGCATCCCAACTCAGGCTGAGCGGCGTCAATCCCGGCACTTGCGACCGGTCAGTCAGAAAAGCACGCCAGCTCACGGCAGCCTCCATCCAGGGCGATACCAGGCTTTGACTGAGACCGTCCGTGAGATTGGCGCTGCTCCATTCGCTTCGCGCTGAAAACAATAAAAGCGCTGAAGGCTGCCCGACTGCAGGTGGTGCCCGGCGCCGACCCGCAGATGTGTTGTCAGCGCCAGCCCTCCGCTTTCGGACCAAACCGCCTGCCGCATTTGATCATCGATCAGGCTGGCGTTTTGCTTCAGGCTGCTGATGGCGTGATAAGCCCCGAAAGTTTGTTGGGGTAAGAACAAAAAATCATCCAGTTCCAGCCGATGCACGCCAGAACCAACATGGAAAGCTTGCAGAACCAGTTTATGCCCCATTGCAAAGCTGCCTAAGGGCAGATCAGCCAAGGGGATATGGATCGGCTCCATTCGCAGGCTGGCTTGCCCCAATTCGAGCTCACTGGCTGGTCCAAGCCAGACGGGCACTTCATCCACCAGCAACTCCCAGCGCAGCCCGAGATCTGCTTCAACAGGCGTGTTAAAGAAGCGCAATAAGGGCAGCAAGCCAATCCCCTGCAAGCGGGTAACATCGAGAACAGAAATCGTCCAGCTTGCCAGGCTATGCCAACCGCTGCCGCTCCAGTCGTAGCGACAATACGCACCCGAAGAGGCACTCGCGTCCGTCAGCACAGTACCTCCAAGACCGCTTTCTGCTTCAAAAACCAGGTTGGGGAGGACGCCGCTATCAGGCAAACACATGCTGCCCAGCCAGAAATCTGCCAGGGGTTCTCCTGAAGTTGTGTTTTTCACTTCCACGCGCAAGGGTAAGGGCCACAGATTGCCAATCGCCTGAAGATTGACATCAAACCAGTTGTCGTGCCCAATAGCAGCATCATCATGGTTGTAGAGCGTGATCCCACTTACCAAGCCTGAACCCGAGGTGTTGGAGAGCGGCACCGGCAGTTCATCCCCATAAAAGAAGTTCTCGCGTTCCCAATTCAGCTCAAGGCGGAAGCTTCCACCTTCGGCTGAACGTGGATGAACCGGCAAGACCTGCCAGTTAAACGCTTTCAGAGGTGAATAAAGATAAGACTGGCGCGTTTCGCTCCAAACGCGCAGGCACAGATCCGGTCTGCGGGCGGCAGATGAGCGCAGAGCCTCAAGGCGGTCGGTCACCGCCTGCAATTCCAGCAGGGATCCCCTCAGGCTGATAACGGCAGTCTCCTCCAGCTTTGCTTCACCAGCCGACCGCATATGCCAATCACTGCCAAGCATCCCCGGCAGCATGCCTGCGTCCTGCAGCTCCAACCAACTTAGCCCCGAGGAGCTGTTCATGAACCCAATCGCCAGGGCGGTCATCAACGCCAGCTCTCACTTTCCTGCCACCCCCACTGAATGTGCATGGCGCTCTGCGCGTTTTGCAGCTCTTGCAAACGTAGCTTGTCCATCTGCAGTTCAAACTGGCGTTTGAGGTGCTCCGCCCAAAGCTGAAGCTGCGCGCGGTCGGCAGGAAGGTTGGTGTGGCTGCTCAAGTCGTAGTGGAGCACCGTGCTGATCAGAATCGCTGCCGCGCCGCTAAAAATGGCAGGCAGGTAGTTCTCTGGCAGGTTGCCGGTGAGCACTCCATCCAATCCGGTGATGGAATAGGCGTGGTTCAGGCTCAGGTTAATTTCCTCCAGCGCCAGCCGTACGGCTTCTTCGCGGGTTTCCTGCGGGGCAGCCAGCCCATGCGGATCCAGAAATTGAGTGCCAAGACGTTCGGTGAGGCTGCTCAGGGTAATCATTCCGTGCTCCTTTTGGTGGTTTTGGTGCGCTTCTGGCGCAGCCCGTGATAGTCGGCTGGTGTGAATTGACGCTTCCAGCCGCGGGCGTCCACGATGGTCAGGCTTCCATCGGCATGCAGGGCATACGCCAGGGCTCCGGGACCGACCAGGTCTTCAACGACTTGTTTCAAGATATCCTCTCGCATTATTCCTCCAAATTGCCCCGCAGAGATTAACTCCCTGCGGGGCTTGTAGTGATCGTTTACTTGCTGGCGCGCAAGCCGTCTTCCAGGGCAGTGCCCAGGATATAGCTGACCAAGAGCGCCAGGATGCCGGCCAGTTGATCCCCATCCAGCGGGAAATCAGGCTTTATTACCCTGATGACCATGAAAACCAAACCCACCAGGGTAGCCCAAAACTTGCGTGAACTTAAGAGGGTCTTCCATTTATCCATGCTATTCTCCTTTCGAACCTAAGCAACATTGCACTTAAACAGGGGGCGGAAGTCGTTAACCCAAACCGCCAGGTAGTGGCGCACCTTCAGGCGATGTTCGTCATTGCTGAAGACCGCCGGAGAGAGCTCGTCGCCGGCTATGAAAATTTCAGGCGCCAGACCAAAGCGTTCCCCCACAAAGATTGCGGGTGCCACGCGCGGGTCGCAAGCAGCCGCCCAGTCGTTGGCATCCGTCCATTCCGGCACCACCAGCGGGGCGGCACTGCCCTTGAGGACGTTGTCGTAGACGTAGTCGGGCTCGCGCACCAGCGAACCGGTACAGATTTCCATGGCTGCCTTTTGCTGCGCACGCCCTACCAGGATGTACTTCGGGTTGACAGCCATACGCGGACCTGCACCGTAAAGAGTAACGGCGTTCTTGATCAGCATTGGCTGGTTGTAAACCTTGGCGCTCACCAGGTCCCAATTGGTGTGGTTGAGCGCCACGGTGTCGAGGTTAGCATGCCCGCCAGGGTTTGTAACATCGGTGGTATTGAACAACTGACTGCCATCTGCCAGGTGGGGACCCGTGCCGCCGTTGACAGTAAAGACCTCCGCCACCAAGCGTGAGATTTTGCGCATGCCAGCAGAAGCGAGCTCACGGGCATAAGAACGCAGTTTGCGGGTCTCATCGCGGTCGATTAGCTCGAGTGTGAGGGGGATGTAGCCGCCATATTTGACGAAATTGGCAGTTTCAGACGAATCGCCGACCTGCAATTCAGGGTAGGCTCCGCCTTCCGCGATACTCGGCAGGTCGCCCACTGTGCCGATCAGAGTGCCGCTGATTTCGTGCAGGCTGTTGAAGTGTTCCTGCACGGTGACATCTTTCCACCAGTCATAGCCAGCCTTGCCCAATTCCTCCCAGGTGTTTGTCACAAGCTTGTTGAGGCTGTTCTTGACCAGACCGCTGAAGTCAGCAGTGGTTGCCAGCTGAGCGCGCTCAGGGAAATATCCGCCATGCAAGTCGTAGTCTCCGGTGGTGTTGAGGTAGAGCTCACGGATGCCCGAAAGACGCGGCACCGAAGCTGAAACCATCTGCTTTTCACGCGGCGCGCCAAACAGGTCATCCACGGCTGCCTGCAGCCGCTCCGAGGGCTCGACCATGCCTTCAATGCGGGCAGGTCCCTGCACGCTTTTGGCGCCGTCGTACTCACCCAGCAAGCTATGCGCCTCGCGCAGTGCCGCTTTGAGTTCGGCAGGCGCAAAAGTGCGGCCCTGGAACTGGCTGCGGATGCGCTGCTGCATTCCGACAGGCAGACGCGTGTTCGCCAGGGAACCTTCGAGCAGGTAAGTGCTCATCTCAGAGCGCATTGCCCGCATTTCTAAAAGCTGCTCCTGCAGCTCAGGGGTTGGTAAAGCGGCTTGGGCAGGGATTCTTTCTGCCTGCAGCCCGGCTTGATCGTTATTCTGATTTAATTCCATCCTTTTTCCTCCGATTTGTAAGGGTTCGATGCCAAGTTGATTGAGCGCGCGCAGGAAGATCCCTCCGCGTGCCGGGTTATAGACCAGGTCGACGGAGTAAATTTTGAGGATCTTCTCCACCTTGCCGGCCTTCCCTTTGAATAAAATATCCGCTGAGAAGCCCACTCTCACTGCGGGCTCGTCGCTGGCTTCCAGTACTTGCCTGCCAATTTCAGCAAGGACTTTCGCGGACGGACCAAAAGCGGTCAGTTCTGCGCGCACACCGCTGACTTCTTCGTCCCAGCGGGTATCCCGCAGGACGCCGGCGATATCGCGTACCGAGCGGGCACTGAGACTGTGATCCACAAAACAATTGACGCCTTCCCAGAGTGCCAGCGACTCGCGCAGCACCTCCGCCGGGAATTCCCAACCGTTTGCCACCCCGGCAGTGATCGCCAGGATTTCAAAACGGTCGTGACTAACAGGGTTTACCTCCAGATTTAAGTGCTCTCTGAATTCACCCATTCGACTCCTTTCATACTTTTCCTTTCCAGCCCGGTTTTCTGCCCCACGCAATACCCCAGCGCTGTTCTTAAGCCTGTTCGTTCTGTTTATCCGCGACTGCCGGCAACTGCTCGCCCATAAAGCGATAAACCAGGCGCAGCATTTCCTCGGAGCTGATCAAGCCCTTTTCATGCAATCCCGAAGCAATCGCTGCAGCCTTTTGCCCGGCGTCAGCTAACTCGGCATTGTCGCGCGCGGAGATATCGCCGCCAGAGACGCTTATTTGGGCAGCCGGATCGACACTCGGGTCAAAATACGCCCGCCTCTCAACGGCTACGCGCAGCAAATCCTGCAGAAACCAGCACATTGCCCGCTGCCTTTCCGCAAAACGGCGATAGGTCGGATTGCCTGATGCCTCGGCTGTGGTTTTGGTTGAAGATTCCGGCTCAGCCAGGAAGTGCAACGGCAGCCCCACGCCGGCCGCGATCATCTTCTTGATTGCCAGACCATCGCTGGAGGCATCCAGCGCCTCCAACTTGGGAGCGATGACCGACCATTCCTCATTTTCATCCGTCACCAACACCGAACCCGGAGCTGGTGGATGAAGTGCCAGTTGCGCCTGCCGGTTCGAGCGCGCGCTTTCGTTGGCAAATCTTGCCCTCACCACGTAGACAAAGGCGTTGCGAAAACGGTTCAGCCGCACCCGGTCCTCCAGCCAGGCGCTGTAACGCGAGAGCCACTTCAGCACGGGCGCCAGGTCGCTCTCACCCCACTGAGACCCAACCGGCCGATTGACCGCGTAGTGCAGCATGACCGGGCTAAAAGCTCCACCCTCCCCGGGTCTGTCTTTGCCCGGCTGATAGGCTGGATAAACGCGCCCATCGCCATCCATTCCAAGCTTGCCCACATAGAAAAGTTCCTGCTCAATGTCTGTTTGACTGGATTCGATCCTGGCAATATCCGCGCTCGGGATAACCCGCAGATAGCTCATCCCGGAAGCATCGCTTGAAAGCAGCAAAAACAGATTGCCGCTCAGCACCAATTCATCCGAGAGTTCACCAGCACGCAGGCTGAGATGGTTCAGACGGTGATTCCAGAACCGCTCCAGGAATGCCTGGGTAGCCGCATGCGGGCAGCTCACCACAAAACCGCCGCCAGTAACATAGGTCGTGGTCAGTTCGGTGATGCGGCGCGCCAGGGGGTTGAAGCGCCAGGCGTCCATGCAGTCCGCCAGCACCTGCTCACGGTCATAAGCCAGGCGGTCGCGCTGGCTTTCGCCTGCCTGCCAGGCACCCACCAACAGCGTGTTGTCGGTTTCTTCCAGGCTGAGCTGTTTTTGGTGCTCCTCCGCTTGAGGCTGAAGCCCAAAAAATTGGCGTAACTGATATCGCAGGCTGCTCATGCTTCCACCGCCTGGCACTGCACGCATTCAGCCGCGCGCTTGCCTCTGACCGGGCAAATTTCTCCGTCCAGCGGGCAGATCACCCGGGCTGCATCCGTGCGTCCAAAATACGCCAGCACGTCAGCGGGAGTGCCATTCCAGCGGTCATAATCCATATAGTTGCCCACGCCGCCAATCGCCGGACCCCGTTCGGAGGTCTGGTGGATCAACCAGCGGTCGACGCCCTTGGGCATGCGCGGTGGGCAGGGGTACTCAGGCGTATACTGCGGGAAAGGGCGCCGGTAATAGTACTGCGCCAGCCACCAGTCCAACTTTGGCAGGTCCGCCACGCGCAGGTTGGCATCCACCCACATCGCCCGCGAGTAGACGATCGGCAAGCGCCCGGTTTCCTGCTCAAGCAACTCGAGACTGGTCAACAGGGTGTTGGTGATCACCGACCGGGTCTGCCCATGCTCCAGCTCCACATCTAACACCAGCCTGACTTCATCCAGGTTGATGCCTTCAAGGATTTTCAGAAAACCATTCACCTGCTTGAGGGCGGGCTCTCCAGGGTAAAGCACATGATAGGGCATCACGCAGGCCCCAATTGCCAGCGCTTGTTGAGAAAAAAGCTTAAACATCGGGTCGCGATAGCCCCACGAAACGCCCGCTCGAATCGCGATAAAGTTCACCGCGGGGTTGTGGGCTGCAATCTGATCAAAATCAGGCGTTTGCCTCAGATCGGTACTGGCGTTATAACGCGACAGGTCAATCCCAAAGGCAAATTCCTGATTACGCACAAAATAACTCATCAAAAACCTCCATCCATTTCCAAAATTGGGTCACTGGCAGGAATCAAGACAGACTGTGATGAAAGATGCCAGCTTTGCTCGTCGAGAAGCGCGCACATTGACGCTGAAAGCACCAGGTCATCGTGCAGCAAGCCGCCTTCAGGATCACGAGCGCCCTCGGGCACGCTCCAGCGCAGAAACCTTTCCGGTCCGGGGCTGACTTCTGCCTGCAGACCCGCCAATTGGCGGTAGAAAAGCGCCTGAAGGCGGTCCTGCTCGGCAGCCATCTGCCCCAAAAGCGGGTTGGCGCTCCACTGTTCGGGAGCACTTCTTGGAGAAAAATCCTGAAAGCGCCCTGTATCCACCACCGCCAGGAATCCCCACCCCAGGCGTGATTTCAACTGCCGCGTGAACTGCAGCGCAATCACCTTTTCACCCAGCTTGTCACGCAGGAAGGACCCCACGCCCGCTCCCACGCCGCTGGCATCCACCACGATCTTTTCCGGCTGCCAGAGGTCCGCCAGGCGTAATAGACGCGCGTAGAGCGTGCTGTGTTTTTCGCCCTGCCAGAGCTGGCGGTTGACTACCTTGTAAATGGGCTTACCCATCAGGTCTTCACCCAGCAGCGAAAAGTCCAGCTCCACAACCGTCACCGCGGTCAGATCCCGGTCAGGGTTATCCAGCGCGGTGTTTGCTCCACCCTGGCGCAGGGCTTCATCCTCGCCAGCCAGGTCAATCAGCAAGGCGTAGCGCCTGCCCGGCAAAGGGGTCTCGAGGGCGGCATGCGCGCCCTGCATCAAACCAAGCCTGCTGGGAGTGAACAAGCCGCCGGCAAAATCGATCTCCTCACTGAAAAACTGGCTGCGGACCATCGGATGGCTGCGCCCCATGCGCGCAATCTGCTCATCCACAAACATTCCGTAAGCCGGGACCTCCGACCTCACCTCTTCCGCGCTGATCTGAAAGACCCGCCGGATGCCGTCGCGCGCTTCTGCTTCCCTGGCTGCCCGCAGTTCTCGCGCCAGGAGGGTTTGAGCGCTCCAGGCTGTGCCCCAGAAGACGCGCGTGGCGTTGGTGGAGGCTGCCATGGGGGCAATTTGTTTATCGTATTTGGCAATTTCGATGTCCTGTGCCTCATCCAGCGAAAGCAGGGTGGAAGCAGTTGCACCGACGATATTGGAGCCCGGTGCCGCTGAGAGGAAAGTAAGATGGGATTTGTGAAAACGGTAGTGATTGCCAGCGCTTTTATGCCAGTTGCCGCGCGTCAGAAAATTCGCTTCCAGGGCGGTTTCCAGGCGGCGTATGGCGTTCAGGCTTTGAGGCTGGTAAGTTGGTGAGAGCTTCACCATTTCGGCGCCTTGCTCCGACAGGAGTGCCATCAGGTAAACCTCGAGCTGCGCCTGCATCAGGTTCTTACCGGATTGACGCGGGAACATGACCACGATCGACAGCCCCTGGTTGTGCAGCACGGAATTCACGATCGCGTTGGCAGCTGCTTGCTGGTAGGCGCGCAGTTTGATGCCGCCGAAGACGCGCGTGAAGGTACCAACCTTGCGCAGGGAACGCAAAAAATCGGGGCGGCTCAGGCTCTCAGATTCCGAAAGGCGCATTCTCTGGCAGTAGCCAAGGTCTGTTCTGGGGAGAGTCAGTGCTTCAGTCATGGCTTTCCTCGGTTATCTGCCTGAGCTCCTGGCTGAAATCCGCCAGGCACTTGAGCAGCTCCTTCGAACCGTCATCCTTTCCGGGTGAAAGCAGCATGATATTCACGCGCAGCACAGAAGCCATGCGTGAACAGGTCAGGCCCAGCAGGTCGAGTGATTTTGCCAGGTTGACCGGGTAATCCTCCTCGCCGGCACTCTCAGCGGCGCGCACGAAGCGCTTCAGCGTGCGCGAGAGCATGCTGACCTCCTCGTTCAGGTTAAGCTTGGCAGCTTCAGAAAGCTGCAGGCGTTCAGCCGGGCTGAAATCTGCCAGAAAAGCTTCCCGTTCTGCTAATTGGTCGTCCTGCTCACATTGCGCCTGCCGGAGAGTGCCCGCCGAAGATGGGCGGGCTTTTCCGGATGGCTGCGTATGAGCCTGACAAGTGGGGTTTGAGTGTCGCATGTTACGCTGCCTCCTTTTATAGAACTTTTGTTCTATCATGGCAATAGTTTAGCGTCTTTTGACGCGCTTGGATAGAGGTCAAAAGTTGCCAATTTTATTAGAAAATGTCATCTTTTACACCAGCGGTATACTTGTGGTGTTCACTTGGAGGATTTAAAAATGCGCCGAAAAGACCGTGAAATGAACCTGGATTTTGCCCGTGAAGTGATTGACCGCAGTCCTTTTGGCGTTTTGGCTTGCGTCACGCCCGAAGGAAAGCCTTATGCCATCCCGCTTTCCATCGCGAGAGATGGGGACAGGCTGTTGTTCCATTCCGCCGCGGCCGGCAGCAAGGTGGATTACCTGCCGGATGGACAGGAGGTGTCGCTCACTTTTGTCTCGCATGTGCAGGTGCCCGAACTGTTCAGCCTGGAGGAACTAAGCAAGGTAGCGAATGAACCCGAGGCGGCGTCCAGGCTGGGTTCCAAAGTCTTTACCACTGAGTTTGAATCCGCTTGCGTGCAGGGCAGAGTTTACGAGCTGACCGATCCCGCGGAAAAAATATTCGCTTTGCGCTGTATTTGTGAGAAGTTTACGCCAGAGAAGATGGCACTTTTTGAGCTGGCGGCAAACAACGCGCTGAAGATCACCAGGGTGTATGAGATCCAAATTGAGAGCCTGACCAGCAAACGCAAACGCTTCGACGCGCAGGGGAATGAACTGAAAGGGCAGGCCAAAGGCTAAAAGTCCGGCAGCCTGAGCCCGTTTTGCTTCAGCCAGCGGCGTTGGGTTTCGTAACCCGGCAGCATCTGCTCCAGGAAGGCCCAGAAAGCCCGCGAATGATCGTGGTGGCGGGTGTGCGCCAATTCATGCACCACCACATACTCAAGCGCCTCCGGGGGCACCATCGCCAGCCGCAGCGAGAAATTGAGGGAATTCTGCCGGCTGCATGAGCCCCAGCGCCTTTTTGCTCCGGTAATGCGGATCGATTTGACCTGCAAACCCCACTGCCTGGCAACCCTCTCAGCAATTGCGGTGACCGCCTTGCGCGTGTATTCACGATAGAAGGCTTTCAGCCTCTCCACCCCTGTTTTTTGCTCTTTCTTCAACAAGAAGAAACCCTGCCCCTGTTTGAAAACCAGGCCTTTCACGCCTGTATCTGCCAGGTGGAGCGGGTATTGCCTGCCAGCCAGCCAGAGCAGCTCGCCTTCCACAAATCGCAGTGCCTGCGCGGGTGGAGAAACTTGCGCCATAATCGCTTTTTTCTCCGAAATCCAGCCGGCATGCTGCGCCAGGAAGCTGTTGATCTGGCGCTTGCTGGTGCCTTGAGGTGCCTTTAGCACCACCTTGCCCCCAGGCAGCACCTGCAACATCACGCGCTTGCGGCGTCGGTCAAAGATGATCTCATCGGGTTTTGGCAGCATAGGCTGATTATAAGCGTGGAGCGCTGATTGAGCACCGATTTCGAGTACAATCTGTGCATATGAAACTGCTCCATAAAGGCTGGATATTCTGCCTGGCATTGATATTTTCCCTGACCGCCTGCACTGGAGGCGGGAAGGCTTTGCCGCTTGTGTCCGCGCCAGACCCGCAGGGTCGGTACGAATTTTCGATGCCGGAGGGTTGGCAAGTCCAGACTGAGGGCGATGTCAGCATCTACACGCCTTCTGACTACGACAGCAGCGAAGAAGACCTGCGCGTGCTGCTTTACCTCTCCCCCACCAATACGTTTAACACTGCTGAGCACCTTGATGCGGCAGAACCGCTGATCCAGGACTTCCTCAGCAGCCATCTCGACGAAGATTACGAGGTTATTGACCAGGGCGAGATCAGATTAGACAAGTACCCCGCATTAAAGCTCGAGATTGCCAAACCTCACCAGGATTCTTACATGCTTGGCCAGGTGGTGATCGCCGCGATGCCCGGCGTGGTGGTCATGCTGCTTGGAACGGGAATTCAAGCGGACTGGGAAGCCTTCGATCCGACTTTCCGCGCCATGCTATCAGACTTTCACCTGATCAGCGCCTTCACCCCCACCCCTCCGCAGAGTTAGCAATGCGCGCCATTTTCCGCTTGATCTCCCTTCTGCTGCTGCTGAGCGTACTGACAGCCTGCCAGTATCAGACCACTCTGCCAGGGCGAAGTGAGGTGCCCATCTACAAGCCGCCGCAGGTCCAAACCCCCACGCCCTCGCCAACAGCCACGCCCGAGCCAGTGAACTACATCCAGACCGGCAGCCCGGTGCAGGTGAGCGCCGGTATGTATTCCTTTGAGCCTGTTACTGTGTGGGACGAAAGCGGAGAGCCGCTCAGAATTGACATCAAAGACACCCGCGTCACCCTAAGCAACGCGCAGGAGACTCTCTTTTTCAGCCTTGCAAGTGAACCGGCGCCTTCAGGTTCCACCACCCAGGCATGTCTGGACACGATCCTTCAGCGCATGGCTGCAGATCTTTCGGATCTTGCCTACAGCGAGCCCGCTCCCCTGCCAACCCAGGCTGGCACGGGGCTGCAAGTCCAGCTGCAGGCAGAGGTCTTCAGCCAGACCTCGATTGGAGCTCTCCAGGTGATCCAGGCCAACCAGCGCTGTTTCAGCTTGCTTGGTCTCGCCACCGCCGAGGATTCATCCTCGCTTTGGGAAGTTTCAGGCGCGCCAATCATGAGCCGCTTGCAGCAATCCGTGCGCTTCCTGGAGGCTTCGCAGTTGATGTACTGCGACGTGGCAAAGGATGCCAGCTACGGCTACTCCCCCGAAAATCCAATTCGAACCGGCAACATTAACCTCTACGATGGGCGCACCCGCCAGGAGACCTACCTGCTGACCTTGCGCGGACCAAACTACGAAGAAGTCTTCTTCTCGCGCCTTTCCCCTGAGTTTAACGAACTGGGCGTGATCGTCGACCCCTATCGCATCGAATACGCCGGGATACCGCAAGCCGTCGTGCTGTATTTTGACATGAACTCCTTCGAATCGCTTTATGCCCCCCAGGGCTTCACCTGTGAGGCAGCCTTCCCCATCTCAGCTCCTTAAACGAGACCGCCAACAATGTTCAAAAAATATCCCCGTCAATTTTGGTTAATGCTGCTCGGTCTGATCATTTCATCCACCGGCACCACCATGGTCTGGCCTTTTTTAACCATCTACGCCAGCGAAAAACTCAGCCTGCCCATGGCTGCAGTCACCAGTCTGATGAGCATCAACTCGCTTTCCGGACTGACCGCCTCGATCCTGGCTGGTTCGCTGGTGGACCGCTTTGGACGCAAAAGCGTCATGGCTGTGGGGCTGTTTGGCGCGGCGCTGGCATACTTTGGCTACATCTACGCCAGTTCCTACTGGCATTTTGCGGCTCTGATGTTAGCTTCGGGTCTCTTCAATCCGCTCTACCATCTCGGTTCGAATGCCATCCTGGCGGATATGCTCAGCCCTGCTGATCGCGTGCAGGGCTATAGTATCTTTCGCATGGGGCGCAATATTGGCGTGGCACTCGGACCCATCATCGGCGGCATCGTGCTCTCCAGCAACTACAGCATCGGTTTTACGGGCGCGGCTCTCGCGCTGACGCTTTACGGGCTGATCACCCTCTTCTTCCTGCGCGAAACCCTGGTGCGGGACCCGAACGCCAAACCTGAAAGTCTCAGGGACCAGATCCGGGTCTATCGACAGGCTCTCAATAATAAACCCTTTGCACATATGGTTGGCGCATTTACCCTGATGGAAATCTGCTCCGCCTTGATGTGGGTGTTATTGGCTGTATACCTCAAGCAGAATTTCGGGGTGATGGAATCGACCTATAGCTGGATTCCGACCACCAACGCCTTGATGGTGGTTTTTCTGCAGGTATTCGTGACCCGATCCATAATTTCCTACCGCGATACGCAGGTGATGCCCATAGGCGCGATTTTTTACGTGGCAGCGATGCTGATCGTGGGGGTTAGCAGCCATTTTTGGGGTTTCTGGCTGGCAATGGTTGTGATGACGTTTGGCGAGCTTATCACCGCCCCCACCGCAACCACCTTCGTCGCATACCTGGCTCCGCCGGATCAGCGCGGACGCTACCTGGGAGTCTTTGGGCTTACCTGGCATGTTGCTATGGCAATTGGGCCATTTGCGGCGGGAATTCTGACGGATGCGTTTGGTATGCGTTCGCCCTGGTTCGCCGGCGCGCTGGTTGGCGCTCTGTCCGTCTATGCTTTTGCGATGTTAGATAAAAGCAGGAAGCGCTCCGAGAAAATTTCCTGATCAGATTACCGGCAGGATCAGGTACACTACCCGAGAGGCAAATCTGCTCTGGTGTCTTTGTGAATCGCTAATGGCTCTTGAGGTTGAGAGTTTAGATTGCTTCGTTCCTCGCAATGACAGATAATGATCCACATCCCTGGTTCTCAAACATTAAAGTTACCCGTAGGGTGGGTCCATGTGCCCGCGAAGCAGGGTATGGCGTCAAAAAGTTTTAACCTACCTGGGTCTCGGTATAGCCAACCCACCGGGCCCAAACAAATATGGCACGTCAACTGGTGGGTTGGGTATAACCTATTGGGTTTCGGCTGAGATCCCCTGACCCCAACCCACCCTACGCCTCGTGTCATTCCGGGTGTGAGATGGGACGGGACACCCTGTTTCGCAAATATCAAAGCAGACTGTAGGGTGGGCTGGCGTCAATCAGCCTTGACCTGCCTGAAACTTGGTATAGCCAACCCGCCGCACACGATCACGCTATCTCCTGACCGCAGCCATCTACTCACTAGCCTCATGAGAATCCATGACGCGTGACCTGATCGACCATTGGCGCGTGATTTGATCTGTCATTGCGAGGGACGAAGCAATCTAAACTCTTAGTCGCAAGATAAATATAAGTTAACAACTACATATGAACCAAAACTTTGGCACCTGCCCCAACCAGATAAGCTACCTCAACTGGTGGGTTGGGTATAGACATTCGGGTTTCGACTGAGATGCCCTGACCCCAACCCACCCTGCGCCTCGTGTCATTCCGCGTATGAGATGGAACGGGACACCCTATCCGCTTCGCTACCAGGGCAAGACCGCGATCCCTACGACGAAGCAATCTACATTGCATGCGAACCAAAATACTTGAGGTATCAGGATCATTTTCAAAATTCACAAAGTGTATGTAAACCGCTCAGATTACTTGATAATAAAGAGCTTAGATTGCTTCGTTCCTCGCAATGACAGATAATGATCCACATCCCTGGTTCGCAGACATTTACGTTACCCGTAGGGAATGGTCTTGCGCCATTCCGGGCAAGAGGCGCAACGGACCACCCGATCCCCACCATCTATCAGCTGCTTGACATCCGCTGGATAAGCCATGATAAAATAGAACATATATTCTATTATTGCGGGTGATCAATTGACACAGATGTTTGTCTTCAATCAAAAAGGGGAGGTGCAGGTGCGCGAGGTTTCTGAGCGGCCAGAATTCGTAGTCCAAACCATCAACCGCGGCGACTGGGAACGCTACCTGCCTTATGAACCCTCCCCCACCCAGGCCTGGCAGGCTGTGCGCGTGAACCACCTGGTCGTGGTTACGCCGCTGACAACTCCGGACGATTATCCACAGATCAAGCTCACTCCGCGTGAATTTCAAACCTTACAGGGGCTGTGCTCAGGCAAAAATGCCGCCCAGATCGCTTACCAGCTCCACATCCAGGCGCGAACAGTTCACCGCCATTTCAACAACCTGCGCGCAAAGTTTAAATCCAAAACGCTGGCCGAGCTCTTAGCCAAAGCTGCCGCTCTGGACCTCGTTAGACCTGACCTGGATGAGTTGTTCGATTAGCTTTTGGAAAAATTTAAGGTTTAGCCGGCTTTGGGCGGTGGCTGCGTGGGTTCTGACTGCAAGGTTACAGCATCCCATAAAGCTTTAGCGATCGTCAGCGCCGCCTCCGGGTGCCCAAGCGCGGCTGAAGCCCGCGCGATCTGGTTGAGCCTGATGCCGCCCTCTTCCAACCAGTAAGACATAATTGCCCCGAATTCCCCCACGTTCTGTACCAAAGCCCCTGCCTGGTGACTGAGCAGATAGCGCACGTTGCCCTCCTCCTGACCTGGCAGGTAGTCAATCAGCAGGATTGGCAAACCAGCCGCCAGCCCCTCTGAGAGGATCAGTCCGCCAGCCTTGGTCACCAACACATCCGATGCCATCATCCACTGGGGCACATTCTTTTCAAAGTTCCGCACTTCCAGCGGGAAATCATAGTGGCTGCCGAGCAAATCCTGGTAAAGCTCATCATTCCCGCCGGCAATCACCACAGCCTGCACCGGAGTTGCGACGCGTTCCAATGCCTGGAGATATTCCTGCAGATTGCTCACGCGGCTGCTGCCGACAAAAAGTAAGGTCAGGCGGCTTGGGTCAAGCCCGAGCGAGCCGCGCAGGGCTTGCTTATCCACCTGGTTGAGAGCAAAATCCGGGCTGACCGGTATTCCCGAGATCACCAACTTATCTTCGGGCACGCCACTTTCAAGCGCCTTCACCTTGACCCACTCATTTGCAATGTAAAATCGGTCAGGCTCAGGCGAAAACCAAAGCGAGTGTACATCCGCCAGATCAGTCACGACGGTAAAGGCAGGAATTTTAGGATCGGCACCCTGCAGCACTCTACCAATTGGATTGTTAAACATCTCATTGGTATTCAGGATCAGATCCGGCTTGAACTCATCGATCGTATCCGCCATGATCTTCTGGAGCATGAGGGTCAACGCCCCTTCCACCACTTCACTTACCAGGCGCGAATCGCTTACCTCGTAACTAAGGCGGTAAAGCCCAGGGCTGAAGCGCACACTGCGATCGTATCCCTTCTCGATCGGCTTCATTACTGTGGGGGTATGGGTTTCCTGGATCGGGTTAGTAACCAGACTCTCAACCTGGTCCGGATACAAAATTTCAAGCGCTTTCGCAACCGAAAGTGCCGCGCTGCGATGCCCATAACCGGCATCACTGGTAACAATCAAGAAACGTTTCTTCTGCATAGTTTTATTTCAAGCCCTGCAATCGCAGGGTAGATTTCAATTTCAGTCATCCAAGTCTGATACGGAATCGATTATACCGCCAGGTGACAACACTAATGCAGCTGTTAAAAAAACCGGGTAGTTTGCGGTCATGGGAATACTATGCAAGTTTAAAGAAAAGAAGCCCCAAGAGAGAGATTCTCCTCATCATTCTGCACTCACTTGCAGCGCAATAAAGCCTTTAGAAAACACCTTGAAAATAACGCAAAAGTTGCGCGCCAATGAGAATCTAAAAAGAAAGATGACCTACAAAAGAAGAGTGCTTACTTCTTGTCCTTCTTCTTTTCCTTCTTCTCTTTCTTCTCTTTCTTTTCCTTCTTTTCTTTCTTATCCTTATCCTTGCCCATATCTTCCTCCATTTCTTCGAGTTTAATTTCGTCAGGTTCCCAGAAACTGATCAAATCACCAGCCGTAGCCTTGGTGAGATCAGCCCAGTGCTTGATATTCAGCACAAGATAGGCTAAAGAGCCCGTTGGCAGCGCATCGACCTTGCCGTCCAGTAACTGCAGGAGGGCTTCCAAGCCGGGGTTATGCCCGACAACCATCACACGTTCGATCTCATCAGGCAGTTCATTCAGCGCGGTGATGTAATTCTCAGGTTCACCCATATAGAACGGGTCGACAAACTTGATTTCACCTTTGAACCCGGCTTCCTCAGCAACCAATTCAGCCGTCTGCCTGGCTCTTTTCGCCGGAGATGAGAGGATAACCTGGGGAACCAATTCAGTCATCGTGAGTACCTTGCCAATCAGATTGGCAGCTACCTCTCCACGGGGCTTCAGTGGGCGGTCGAAATCCTTCAATTTTTCATTTTTCCAACTGGATTTTGCGTGTCGCAATATTAACAATGTTTTGGTCATTTTCTCGCTCCCGAAAATAGCCTTTTGTGTAGAACTCTAAAAATCATAACATAAGAATCGCAATTAATTTGTTAAGATTCATAGCAAACTCGAAACAAATCCGCGTTGCGCTGGAACCCCATCCGCCTAAGCTTAAAAAAACGACTTCCTGGTTATGCGATAAAATGCCTCCACGGAGATCACAATGATTTTCTTAACCTACGACATCCATCTTCTGCTATTGGCCACAGGCTTCGCCTGGATAATTGCCCGCCTGATCCGCTTCGCGATCCACAAGCGGTGCAGCTTGCTGCGTGAGCTCACACTGACCGTGCTGTTTCTATTCCTTTGGTTTCTGATCCAACGCACACTTGAACCCTTTGTGCTGGTGCTTGATCGCACGCCTGAGCGCCCCAATCTCGTGCCCCTGCGGGGCTTGGTGTTGATGCTGCAGCGGGCTATTGACGTAGACCACAGATTCACCTGGTTTATCGTAGCCATTAATATTCTGGGTAATGTCCTGATTTTCATTCCAATTGGGTTCCTGGTATCAGTGCTCACCCCTAATCGCCACAAAGGCTGGCTGGCTTTCCTGATCGGGTTGGCTATCTCGCTGACCATCGAGCTCATCCAACTCAGTTTCATCATCCGTGTTTTTGATGTGGATGACTTAATTCTGAACAGTTCCGGCGCCTGGCTTGGTTTCATTGCATACCTGCTTATTTGCCAGGTCAAGCCTATCAAGGAGCTTTTTGAGCAAATTGCCGACGCGCAAAGACCGCGCGCCTGGATCTTCGTGCTGCTTTATGGCGCTTTCGTGTTTGCGGCTGCTGCCGCGATTTACTGGAGAGACTACAGTGCTTATCTGCAAATCCCACAATAATTGGTATTTGGCACCTTTCTTGCACCTATAGACGATAAAGGTAATTTTTTATACAATTGAATCAGCTTTTGCTTCTAGGCATAGAAAGCAAGGACATATGAAAAAAATCGTTATAGCCATATTTTTGTTAAGCATACTTGCCGCTTGCGGCAATCAATCTTCAACTAACCCGCTTTCTGAGTCGCAAACACAAGTTGCCCTCTATGCTGATGCCACTTCGACCAAAGGTGCGGCTGAAGCTATGGTACAGATGACACTTACCGCTATGGGTTTTACATCCACCCCAACCTCAACAAGCATTCCACCTACACCAACCCCTGTGCCACCCACAGCCACCCCTGTACCAACTGATGTTCCCCCGACCCCTGAACCTACAGCGACCGCATTACCAACTACGGTTCCGACAGTTATTCCGATCACTTATTCCAGTCAAATCAGCAGGATCCAGTTCGCGTTAGGTACCACTAACCTTACTACTGAAGGCCGATTGTCTGCCAATACCATTAAACGCTATGTTTTCTGGGCGGACCAGAATCAGTATATGGAAATATCGCTTAGTGGAAGCAGCGGTGCATACATTGCTCTTTTCAGTCCGAGCGGGAAAAAACTGGTCGATTTTAACCAGAAACTAAGCTCATATCAAGGCTATGTCTCGGAAAGAGGCGATTGGTATATCGACATCCAGACAGGTAACTTTGACACTAACTACTCGCTTTACCTTGGGATCACACAAAACCTATATTTCGCCTTGGGGACCTATGGCATGGATGCCTTGGCAGCTTTGCCTGCCGGGATGACACACAATTTTCTCGCCTGGGCCAGACAAGGACAGACCATAAATCTGAGTGTGTCACCAGAGGATAATTTTACACTCTCCATTCAACATGTGAATGGCACAGTGTTAGTCTCCAAGTCAGATAAACTTACCAGGTTTGAAGGTGTCCTTCCAGAAACTGGGGATTACATCATCGATGTAGTGTCAACCTCCTCAGTACCAACTATGATAACTTTAGGTATATACATAAAATAAGTGACTGAAATAATGACCATCCCGGCATTCGCACGGGGTGGTTATATTAAATATTGTTTGGTTGTAATCGAATACATACTGACGTTGAAATTCTTTGCCCATAGTTAAAGGGATAAACTGACATACCAACTCGATCGACCCCTCTGGCAAAAGCCTAAAAAGATCCTCTCCCAGGAAAGCAACAAAGATACCTTCGCTCCAAAATTTATTAAAGCAGCAGATTGTATTTTTTTTGGTCAATCCCACACAACGCATTATTTAAGGATCCTTCCCGGGAACCATCCGGATGAGCGGAGAGGTTGGACAAGAGATCATAAGTGTCTGGATGCCAGTCTGTTCATACAATAGTAGAAGGTTCCACCCTGTGAAGAACTGGAACAGGGAACTTTCTGGCTAAATTTAGCGTATTATATTTATAGTGTCATGGAATATGACCTATTTTGCAAGGTGACATAGAAATCGAGGAGATATGAAAAAAATAGTTTTAGCTATCGTTTTGTTAGGCATACTGTCGGCTTGCAGTTTTCCGCAACCGACAACCTCGCCTTCCGACTCACAAACTCAGGTTGCCCTCTTTGCACAGGCAACCCTTACAAAAGCTGCGATTATTGCTGAGACTGAGCAAACTTCCACATCAATCGCGATCCAGCCGACCTATACTGCAACCAGTATTCCGGAAACCGCAACAAGTAGTCCACCTACGGCGACCATCATGCCGACAGCAACTTTCACTCCTGTTCCTCCAACTTCAACCAGCGCGCCAACCACTGTTCCCGGGCAGGCAATCCGTTTAAGTTTTGCCTCCGGTACCACGAACGTCACCGCTGAAGGCCACCTGGCAGCCAACGCCACCCAACGCTTTGTTTTCTGGGCAGATAAAGGTCAGCTGATGGATATCAGCAGCAGTGGCGCCTACATTGCCGTTACCAGCCCCAGCGGCAAAAAGCTGGTCGATCTTGACCAGAGTTGGACCTGGTATCGCGATTACATCTCAGAAAAAGGCGACTGGTATATCGACATCAAGGCTGGTAACTACGCCGCGAATTACTCGCTTTACCTGGCTATCCCAAAGCGCCTGTCGTTTGCTCCCAACACCTCCAGCATGACCGCCAAGGCGACCATCCCGGCCGGGAGGGTCCACAACTTCGTCGTCTGGGGTAACAAGGATCAGACCCTATCGGTGAGCATATCACCAACGCAGAACTTTAAGCTCTCAATCTGGCATGTCGACGGTACCGTCCTGCTTTCAGGGATGGGTGATTCGACCAGCTTTGAAGGAGTGCTCCCGAAAGCCGGCGATTACATCATCAATGTGACCTCAGGCGCGGCCACAGCCACCGAGATAACGTTAAACTTATCCATTGAGTAAATCAGGACACAAAAAACCACCCTGGCGCTTGCCAGGGTGGTTTGCTTTAATGCCTCTATTGGCGATGAGCAAATACATACTGCTGCTGGAACTGCGTTTCAACTGCGAAGGGGATATATTGCCGTACCCATTCGATTGAAGCCTCAGGCGAAAGCCCAAGGAGATCCTGCGCCAGGCAGGCTGCAAAAATCCCTGTGCGCCCGACGCCAGCATGGCAGTGAATGGCAACATTCTTCCCCTGCCGCAGCAGCGCCGCAACCTGGTCAAGCGAATTATCCCAGGTGCCATGCGGAGGAGCAGAAAAGTCTGGCACGGGGTCATAGATCACCTGGATGCCAACTTGCTCGTAAAGTGAAAGGAGGTCCCTCTCGCTGTGGCGCAGATGCTCTTCAATTGTATTCAGCACAACCACTACGGCGATATTGGCCTCTTTATAAAGCCCCAACACCTGGTCCTGCGGGTCAAAGTACTTGCTGCCAGGGGTTATTGAGCGGAAAACGCGCCCGGCTTGCCCAAAAGGCAGCTCAGTGAAGAGGGTTGGCTCGGGGTGGATCAGGGCTTCTGGCAGGATGACTGCTCCATCGGGCTGATGCCCAAGTTCGTGAACCGTCTTAACCGCGCTGACTGGCAGAATGCCATAAAGATGGGGGAACGGCATTTCACCGCCTTCGAGATTTTCGTATATCAGCTCCGCGCTAGTTAGGTTGGGATCGATTTCTAGCACGATTAGTTGGGGCGTTTCACGATAAAGGCGGTTGGCGGTGGGTTTTATCTGGTAATGATCCGAACAGTGAATGAAGCCGTCTTTCTCGAAACCGCCGGGGATATAGACGCCTTCTTCTTGCGCTTTTTGCCATTCAGGCTGGGTGGTCAGATGATAGATCATAACAAACCTCGTATTGTAGTTGGCTAAATATACCTGCTTTCAACAAAAAAAGTCAACTACGTTTATTGCGGATTGGCTCGTTGCGCTTGAAATGTATGCGCATTCCAAATCGACAATTTCGGTCAATCTGGGCTTTGTTGCGAGGAATCCTTCTGTATATGGCAACAGAGGGCGTGTAGGATGGGTTGGCGTAAGAGGATTTTGGGTCGAGCAAGCGATTAAAAGAAAAGCCAACCCACCATAAGGATATCCGGATCGGTGGGTTAGCTATCAAAAGATGCACGCAGGTGAAATTTCTATGACGCCATACCCTGCTTCGCGGGCACATGGACCCACCCTACACTATTTACGCCAACAAATTCCAGTCATTCTGGGCTCTTTTGCGAAGAATCTAATAATTGAAGACCAGATCCTTCGCAGGCTCAGGATGACAAGACACACTCCCCTCCGCAAGCTCCGGGGACTTCGCCCCTTTAATTCCCACTCCCATGGATGGGGACAGGAACTGATCGTTCCAAGGATAATACTTTCCAACCGATTGCTAAATCCAATCCCCCAAATTACTCTTTCTCTCTTGACATACTGTGTATTACACACTATAATGCTTTCTACAATATTTCAAGGAGAAGTATGAACGAACTGGATGAGATTTACGCAAATTTTGTGGTCGAACTCCGGCGAGGGGTCACCAACCTGGTGGTTCTTAATCAGTGCCAACAGCCAACCTATGGCTACCAACTGGTCAAAGAACTTTCCGAGAGCGGCATCCCCCTGGAAGCGAATACGGTTTATCCGCTCCTCCGCCGGCTTGAAGATCAAGGGCTCCTTCGCAGCGACTGGGATACCAGCACTGATAAACCGCGGAAGTATTATCAAATAACCGAAAAAGGGCTTCAGCTCCTGGCGCGAATCACCAACTACTGGCGCGACTCTGTCAAGAATATCGAAATAATCCTGGAGGCATAAGATGGAATCAAACGAATTAATCAAACGCTACATTTATGCTGTCACGAAGCACCTGCCCGAAAACAAAAGGCAGGATGTTGGTCGGGAACTCGAAAGCCTGATCGAAGAAACACTGGCTGAGCGCAGCCAGGACGGGCAGGCTGCCGACTCGGACACTAAAGCTGTTCTTCTGGAGCTGGGTCGTCCGGCGGAATTGGCCGCAAAGTATGATCCTCACGCCAAAGACGCGCTCATCGGTCAGCCGCACTTCTCAGTCTACCTGCGGGTCTTGAAAATCGTGCTGCTGGCTGTCACCCTGGGCATGGCAATTGCCTCCCTCCTCGAAGGAGTCACCGGTTTTGAAGGCAACGTTTTCCAGTTCTTCGCATCCGTCCTGAGCAACATCTGGCAAGGTTTACTCGGTGCTTTCGCCTGGGTTACCATCATCTTTGCCGTCCTCTATCAAAAAGATGTCAAGCTCGATTTCGCCGCGGAAGACCTGGATGATTTGCCTGCCGTGCCTGAAAAGCGCCAGCAAATCAAGCTCAGCGACACAATCGTCAGCTTTATCTTCACGATCCTGTTCCTGATTTTGTTCGTCGTCATGCCGCAGGTTAATCTCCCGTTAGCATGGAAGGGCTCAGGTCTGATTTCGATCTTCAATCCGGAAATACTGATCCATCTGCGTTGGCTTTTCATTGCGGCATCTGCAGCAGCTGTCTTGAACTTGTCCATTCGTTTTCTCACCCGCCGTCACGCACTGCCTGTCTTCCTGGCTACTTTACTCGAGGATGTTCTGCACGTGGTGGTCCTGTTCACCTGGTTTGGCACGCCAAACGCGCTTAACCCTGCCTTTGTTGATCTCATGGACAACTTTGCTCCCTTCTTATTTGCCCCCGCGGTTTGGGCGCCCTTGCAGTGGCTCCCTGAGAATCTCAGCCGCATGCCGCTGCTGCTGCTGATCATATTCGGCGGGGTTCTGCTGGGTTCACTAATCGACCTGATTGAAACCGGCGTGAAAGCCTTCTGGGGAGAAAAGGCGTGATTAAAAGCAGAAAACGGGTTCGTGTTAAGCATTTTCTAAGTTAAGCATTTTCTAATAGGTCAGAGAGGTAAGGCGTGTTATACTTACGGCGTAATTTTCTAGCTGGCTTGCCAGAATGTTACTCGAACAAGGAGAAGTTTGATGAGAGTACATGTTGACCCCGATCTTTGCATCGGATGTGGGATTTGCGAAGGTGACGCCCCCGACGTTTTCAGCCTTGCCTCGAGCACTATTGCAGAGGTGATCATGGATCCAGTGGTGTCGGAATTTGAAGCAGATGCCCGAATGGCAGCAGAAGATTGCCCCGAAAGCGCCATTAATATTGAAAATGGCGAAGAATCAGATACACCAACGCCATCTGGCGCAGATAGCGCGGATGATGTTGAGGAATCAATAATTAATAATGATCTTGAAAGGAATTTTGAAATGAAAGCAATTGTTGATCAGGACCTGTGCATCGGTTGTGGTATTTGTGAAGGAATCGTCCCCGAGGTTTTCAGCCTCCAGAATGAACCCTACGCGGAAGTTTTGCTGGACCCCATCCCTGAGGAATTTCAGGATGCCACCCGCGAAGCCGCGGAAGAATGCCCTGAAGCCGCAATCACGATCGAGGAATAAGCATCCAGCCTGTCACTCAAAACCGCCCTGGAGGTCCAGGGCGGTTTTCCTTTTCATTGTCGCAATTTTTACGAGTTCCTGTAGGCATAGGTCAGGCTGCGATTTTCAACCTGACATTGCGAAACCTAACGATAACTGCTACTGTGTTTCATCTCAGAATAGGATGGCGGATTGGACGCACGGAGAAGCCATACTCTAATAATGTATCCGGTGCCTCCAATACCCTGCTTCGCGGGCACTTCGTCTCGCCCTTGTACAATGAAACTCCAGGAGAACAATAAATCTTTTTGGGCAAAATTACCCAACTATGCCAAAAATTGACGTGGAACAATTGGGGTTCTCACCGTACTATCAGCTATCAGCAATCACCTTCGAACTACTCCTGCGCGGCATCCCTTCGCAGGTTCGTCAACACATGCCGGATAAACATCTCCGTGTTGTTGATCTTCCCCTGCACGGCAGGTACCGCAATTTTGTTGTGCATCAAAAAGGACCGCGTGGTCACTTCGCGGATATCTCCAGCAATCGGCGAAAATCCGGGAGTGTCCAGCAAGACCCAGTTAATGGTCCGGAGGCGTTCATCCAGGTTTTCTTTCAGCGGCACCATGTAGAGAATGGTCGTTTGGTCGAGCTTGTCCAGCAGAATCCGCTCGCCCTTCTTCACCAAATGCTTGCGCCATTCGCTGATCAGGCTGTTGGCCGCCTCATCCAACACACATCCCGCAAACTCGAGCTGCTGCGTGGCGTAATAAGCGTTGATGATCGGTCTGCCGGCAAAACAGCGGTCTTCGATGAAGAACTCTCCCACCGAAATTGCTCCTCGCAGCGGAAAGCCCGCCATAAAGCAGCGATTCATCAACGAGGCACATACGGTTGAGAAAGCCAGGTAATGCCGCACCAGACCTGGCTCCGGCAAGCTTGGGTCAAAGGGCAGGCTGATCAGGATCGAGTCGGAAAAGATGATCCAACTTACCCGGTCCAGGATCTGGCTCCATTCATCCCGTTCGGAAGACTCCGGTGCCACTTCCAATGGCCGGATGTCCTGATAGGGTAAGCGAAGAGAATCAAGCATATCCTGGGGGATATTGATCAGGGTATCAGACACAAATTGGGCGGTTTTATGGATGTTGTTGTTGAGCATGATCTGGGTGTAGCCCAGGATGTCAAAATACCCCACAAAACCGGTGGCAGGTTGTATTTGGCTCATACTTCTATCTCCGGTTCATAGGCGGCAGTTTGCCAGATTTGTAGGTGTTCCTTGAGCTCATCCGGGTCGTCCAGGTAAAAGGAGGTTTGCAGGCAGCCGAAAGGCGCGGTGGTGAAGGCATGCAGTGCCAGGCGCATATGCCCGGGCTGGATGTCTTCGGTCTTGAAGTAACCGAAGCGCTCCAGGTCGCCATCCAGGTCCGTGATCACTTCCAGCTTCTCGGCTTCAGCACGCGCTTTCAGGTTTGCCAGCAGGATCTGGCGGTTCTTCTCGCCGCTGTAAGCAAATACTGTGATCAGGATCGTGGCACCTTTGCGCCAGAAAATCAGGTGGTCATCTTCCTTGCGCCGCTGGTAATCCTCGGGCACATCGATGCTCCACTCATTTGAAAGTTGGTATCTCATGCTTAGGATTATAACCTTCTCAAAGCGATTTCCGCCACTTTGGGGTACAAAAGCTTTCGGGAAGGATAAAAACCACGCGCAGCACGAATTGCTTGACAGTCTCGCCGGTCGCGGTTAAAATTTCAGTTCGTTGCCGAGTTAGCTCAGTTGGTAGAGCATTCGACTGAAAATTGAAGGGTCCACAGTTCAAGTCTGTGACTCGGCACACAAAACAACCGCTTGTGAGAACAGGCGGTTGTTTTGTTACTCCAACCGCTGTCCGGGAAATGCTGGTCAGTCTTCGTCGATTTCCCTGTCCTCTTCCTCAAATTCTGCCCCCTCCTCAATAGAATCGAGAAGGTCCAGCTCCTCCAAATCTTCATCGTCGTACTCATCCAGCAGGAACTTGATCTCGAGGGTCTCGCTGATGTCTTCCAATGAATAGGCAATCCGTTCCAGGGTCTGGCGCAGCAGCGCGATTTCATTTAACAATGCTTCGTTGAGTTCCATGTTAATCTCCTTTTCCATTAATATAACAGGTAGAAGAGAAAATGGGAGGTTTTTCCATGAAACTCGTCCCTGCAATCCGCTTCAAGCTCTTCTTCTAAGGCTATAATTGGGATATCGAATAACAGGAGTGTGTAAGATGAGAATCGGATTAATCACAGCAGGCAGTGACAGCCCGGGTGTCAACGTTGCCATTCGCGGCTTCGGCAAGGCCGTGGCAAACGCCTATAAAATGGATGTGTTGGGTTTCCGGGATGGTTATCTCGGCCTGATTGAGGACCGCAAGGTGAACCTGCTGGAAGGCAACATGCTTTCGGGCATCCTCACCCAGGGCGGCACGATCCTCGGCACCAGCCGCCATGTGCCTGAATCCATGCTGGGTCCGGAGGGTCCCATTGACCGCACGCAAGAAGCCGTCGACAGCTACCATCGCAACAATCTTGACGCGCTGATTATCATTGGCGACAACAAAAGCCAATCGGCCGCCTATCATCTCAGCCAGGCCGGCTTAAATATCATCACCATGCCAAAATCCTGCGAAAACGACGTGCCCCGCACGGATAAATCGATCGGTTTCGACACCGCCCGAGAGATCGCTACCGAGGCGATCGACCGCCTCCACACCAACGCCAACGCCACGCACCGCATTATGCTGGTGGAGCTGCTCGGCAACTGCTCCGGCTGGCTGACCATGGGCGCGGGGCTGGCTGCAGGCGCGGACGTGATCCTCATCCCGGAGATTCCCTACGACTTTGATGTAGTGATCGAGGCTATTCATCGCCGCAAAGCCGCCGGGCGCAACTTTTCGCTTGTCGCTGTTGCTGAAAAAGCCAGGTCCAAAGAATTGGTGGACTTTATGGAGTTGGCTGCCAGCAAACGAGCCGAAAGCGCTGAGGAGCAAGAAAAAGCTTTCGAACGCATCGAAAACAACTACTCCGCGCAAACCTTGCTGTTGGCGCGCCGCCTTGGCGAAGCCACTGACCTTGAAACCCACATCACCATCCTCGGCTCGCTGGTCCGCGGCGGCACCCCCACCGCGGCTGATCGCCTGCTTGCCAATCAACTGGCGGAATGGAGCGTGCGCATGGCGGCGGATGGTCAGTTTGGGCGCATGGCGTGCCGCATTGACGGCTCGGTCACCAGCGTTCCCTTGGACGAGGTAGCTGGCAAAGCCAAGCTTATGCCTCTCGACCACGACTGGATCCGCGGTTCATTCCAGGTGGGCACCTGCCTGGGGATTCCTGACCTCCCCGTTGCGTAAATAAGCATCATGAACCTGCACGTAAGCAGGTCCTTTTTTTGTCGTGAACAAATTTGGTGGCAGAAAACCCGCTATTTTGAATAGAAATCTTTTCGAATTTGAGGATCGCGCGCCAAACCCGCTTCGAGGATATCCATCAGGTTATCGAACAAGTCCTGAGTTGTGCGGTCATAACCCGAAGAAAGCCTGCCTGAAGCAATTTCGGGTGCCTTGTCGTCGATCCGCTCCACCAAGTAGGGCGCAATCCCGCCTTCGATGATTTCGAGCATGAAAGCTGCCATATCCACGTCCACCCAGGTGGCAATATCGTCATGCAGAATGCCCTGAGTTAGGAAGGCATGGAAGCGCCCGTCCCCACTTATTCGCTCACCCGTCTCCGGGTCGACGCTACTCGAATGATTGGAGTTCAAGCGCCGAAAGCGCTCAATGCTGGCTAAATCCGGGTGCCTGATTTGGAACTCAACCGCTGCCTGCAAGACACGCCGAAGATAGCGGAAGGTGTCGAGGTTAGCCGAGTCAAGGGGAAGACTGTTGATCACTTCAAGTTTTTTCTGGTAGATAATGCTCAGGATGTGAGCGTGCAAGTCATCGATGTCTTCAAAGTATTGGTAAAAGGATCCCTTGGCAATGCCCGCCTCCCTGACGATGGCATTAATCGAAGCGCTTTGGAGCGGATTGGCGGCAAATTCGGCAATGGCAGCCCGCTCGACATTCATGCGCTTTTCTTCGGGTAGGTTATGGTAGGTTTCTGTGGGCATAGGGTTCCTTGGGATGGTGTGACTGACCGGTCATATTGTACATTCACCCAGGTTGGATGTCAATAAACAGTTTATTAACTCTTCGGTTTATTTTATGGGTGCAATCTCCCACAGTTCTTGTTGTAGGGGTAACCCCTTGGGAGCCGCCCTATTGAGAGCAGTGTTTACCCGTATGATCGGTGCATTAGCGGACTTGTCCGGCACTGAGATGCGCCCTAAAAATCACACACATAAAGGTAAAATGATACTGTGAATCACAATCCTACAATACCCCACCGACAAAACCTTCGTTTGCCTGAATTTGATTATTCGCAACCAGGTGCTTATTTTGTGACCATCGTCACCCAGGATCGCAGAATGGTGTTTGGGCAGGTCGTTAATGGAGAAATGGTGTTGAATGAGACAGGAAAGATAGTGGAAGAGGTGTGGGGTTCCATACCCGCACATTTTGCAAATGTCGAATTGGGCGAATTTGTGGTCATGCCAAACCACATTCATGGGATCATCTCAATCGTAAATGTAGGGGCGACGCATGCGTCGCCCCTACCCAGGATATCCCAAGGTCCTGCTCCAGGTTCCATTGGATCTATTATTGGATCCTTTAAATCCACAGCAACAAGAAGAGTTTGTGCATTTACAAATAACCACGAGAAGCCTCTTTGGCAGCGGAATTATTACGAACACATCATCAGAAATGAGAGGGATTACCTGGCAATCTATGATTATATCCTCGCCAATCCGATGAATTGGGAAAAGGACGAGGAGAACGCACACCTGTTGAGGTAACCCCGTGTGGTTACCCTGTAATACCAACCAAATAACGGTCAACCACGGGGGGTTGACCCTACAAAAACGACCGTATCGATCTCCTGACCAACCACATAGGTCCGCCACCCCCCCCTCACCTTCCCCAATTTCTGCTAAAATTGTTCGCATGCAGCACATCTACTCTACCTGGCGCTCGGAATACATCGGGCGAGATAAACACAACGAAGGTTGCGCCTTTTGCCTTGCCCTCCAAGAACAAGACGGCCCCGAAAACCTGATCTTCCACCGCGGCGAAACCTGCTTTGTGATCCTCAATCTCTTCCCATACACCAGCGGACACCTGATGGTGGTCCCCTACACCCACACCAATCAGCTTTCCGACCTGCCCGCTGAGACCCTCAACGAGATGATGCAGCTGGTTCAAAAGGCTGTGCGCGTCATGGAAAAGGTGTATCACCCCCAGGGATTCAACGTTGGTCTGAACCTCGGTTCCGCAGCAGGCGCTGGCATCGCAGATCACATGCACATGCACGTCGTCCCGCGCTGGCAGGGCGATGCCAATTTTATATCTGTGATTGGCGAGACGCGCGTTCTGCCTGAAGACCTCGGGCTCACTTACCAGCGCCTCTCCGAAGCCTGGCAGGCTGACAACAATTAACATTGTCAGCAAACTTAACCTCACAAATAACTTACTTTTCGCCCAGCGCTTTTATCTCACCAAGTCCGGTCACGCTTTGCGTAATCTGCGGGCTGCCCCAGTAGCTGACGCTGTAAGCGCCTGCCAGGTCGAGGTTCAACCTTTCCGTTGCCCACACCACCACGTTGGCTGCCCCGATAACTTCCACGCTTACATTAGCGCTCTTCAGGTCTTCTGCCTGGTAGTTGGTTCCCCCCGATACCTTGACATTGTGGTTTTCGGCAATTCCAGAGACTTCGATATTGCCGCCGCCAGTCAGGGTCATACTCAGGGTATTTACCAGCAGGTTATTCATCCTGACGCTGGCACCGCCATTAATGGTAAGGTTGAAATCTTCCAGGGTAAGGTCATCCGCCTTCAGTTCGACCCCACCATCCAGCCTGAAATTGCTCAGATCCTTGAAAGTGATCGTCAGGGTCAGGCTCTCAGCCCAAAATTCGAAGAGTTTTCGGTCGCGGTAGTTTATCTCAAGCACACCGTCTTTCACTTGCGTTAGCACCTGGTCTATAACACGCCGTGAACCTTCAACTGTGATGGAGTGCTCGCTGCCCTGCACGAGGTTTACCTTTGCGCCCCCATCCATATCGATCTTTGTAAACTCACCCAATTGACGGAACTCACTCACCAAAACATTTTGGTCCTTGTCATTAGTTTGAGGGATTGGGGTCGGAGTCTGGCGGGTAATGCCGCAAGCGATGCTCGTTAGCAAAATTACAGACAAGAAAGCAATCAGTCTGAATCGATTCTTCATATTTCACCTCTTTCAAGATCCAAGTTGATTGTACATCAAATCGCAAGCACTCTTCACCAAAAAGTTCAGGGTGGGGCTTGGAAAGTGAGCTCTTTTTGCTCAGGTTCCTTCTCGTGCACGTCGGCTGATATTGGATTCAATCAGACAAATATTAAAATATGCACAAGCGCCATGGTGCTATAATTTCAGCCAGTAAACACACCCTTGTTTTGGAGACAGTATGGCAAAACGCAAGCTCAAACGTCAACTCTCGCTCCTGCAGGTTATCATGCTCGGCACTGCCGGCACCATTGCTGCAGAAATTTTCGTCCTTACAGGTCACGTCGCTAAAATCGCCGGTCCTGAATCCGTCCTGGCGCTCGCTCTCGGCGGTCTGCTCACGCTCAGCATCGCCCTCAACTACTGCGAACTCGCCACCACCTTCCCCGTTACCGGCGGCGCGATGACCTACGTGGGCGAAGCGTTTGGCAAAGGTTGGTTGATGTATCTCGTCGGTTCGCTGGACTGCCTTTCCAGCACCTTCTATGCCGCTCTTTCCGCGGTTGGCTTTGCCATCTCGCTCTCCATTTTTATTCCCTCGCTCCCCATCATCCCGGTAGCCATTGCGGTCATCGTAGTCATTGGCGCGATGCACATTCGCGGTGTCAGCAGTGCAGGTAACCTCCAGGTGATCCTCGGCGCCTTTTTGCTGCTCGTTTTTGGCATTTTTATTTTCAAGGGGTTTTTTAGTGAGGGTGGCTTCAATATGGAGACATTCCTCTCCGGACGCCAGGTCTTCGACAATCAAAGCGCTATCGCGCACATGGGGCGCATGCTCTCTGCTATTGCCCTGGCCTACAACGCGTATGTTGGCTTTGAGGTCATTGCAGATGACGCAGAAGAGATTACCGAACCCAGCCGGAATATCCCCATTGGCATCCTCGTCAGTCTGCTGCTCACCACGCTGATCTATTCCACGGTGACGATGGTCACAGTGGGCACAGTACCATTCTCAGAATTGGCAGGCTCCGAGACCGCCCTTACTGATGCTGCCGCACGCTTCTGGCCCAATATCGGCGTCTCTGTAATGGGCATAACCGGCATCATCGCGACCCTCACGTCCGTAAATTCAGCCATGCTCTCCGCCACGCGCGAAGCTTTCTCGCTCAGCCGCGATCGCGTCTGGCCGCGTCAGTTCTCCCGCCTCAGTCAATGGCGCACGCCCTGGGTGGCAGTCATCATGGTGGTGATCGTTAGCGCGCTTGTGGCAGCGATCGGCTTGGTAGACTTCCTCAGCTTCCTCTCTAGCGCCGGCTACATGTTTGTCCTTTTCTGGGCAACTTTGGCTATGCCAAGGCTGCGCAAGAAATTCCCCGATATTGAACGCCCCTTCAAAGTGCCGCTCTACCCGTTTACGGTCATTGCCGCCGCTTTAGCCGGCGTGCTCATTATTTCGTTTGCCAACCCAAGAGCCTTACTTTTCCTGGGCGGCGTGCTGGCTATTCTGAGTGTGGCTTACTTTATCTCTAAGCAAATCAGAACCCAGCAGGATCTCAACGCGCGGCTTGAGTCTCAGGAAGGCGGCGGACGCGTGTTGATAGCCGCCAAAAAAGTGAGCACCGCCAGAAGCCTGACAAACCTGGCTGCCCAGTTGGTCAATCAACAGGAAGATACCGCAGTCTGCCTCTTCACAGTCGTAAAAACGCCCATCAGTCTTGGTAATACTGATGTGCCCGCTCTTGTAGAAGCAAAAAAGGAAGAACAGCATAAAATGCTCGAAGCAATCAGCCCGATTGCCATGGATCGAAATGTTCCCATCTATGCCAAGTTAAAAGCCGCCACTCGGGTTGAAGAGGGTATATTTTCTGAGCTTAGCCGTCACAAAGACGTCAATCTCGTAATTTTGGGCTATCCTCAGGAACATGCCAAGGTGGAATTCCCCAATAACATCCTCAAAGAAGTGATGATGATGGCAAACCGCAACGTTGCCGTCCTGCGCGACCGCGGACTGCCCAATCCCATTCGGCGCATCCTGGTACCAGTTGGCGGTGGTCCAAATGCGCGGCTTGCATTGCAAATGGCGCGGGATATCACATTGCCGAGTAACAAAGGTGAAATTATAGCCCTCAGGCTGGTGCGCGGCGAAGCCGACGAAGAACGTCTTGAGGATGAGGAGCTCCAGGTGCACGAGATTATCGAACAGGAAATTGGTGAGATTAGCGACATTTTTCGGTTCAAAGTCCGCACCACGGAATCGATCGCCGATGCAATCCTGGCAGAGTGCCAGGAAGGCAATTACGATTTGATGATCATTGGTTCAGCAGAGGAAATCCTTGCACCTGACCAGATTTTTGGCAGGCTCGATGATTACCTGATGGAAGTAGTGCCCTGCTCAATGATGGTTGTGAGGCGCTACCAAACCGGCGGAGCGTTGTGGATGCGTAAACAGATCAAACGCATTGAACAATAGACTGCCTGCAATCCAAGCCCATCGTAGGGGCGACGCATGCGTCGCCTCTACGTAACAATTACATTCGATCCTGCCTGATTATTGTGGGCGGAGCGTTGTGGATACGCCAACAGATCAAACATATCGTACGATAACTTGCTTGAAATCCAAGCCCATCGTAGAGGCGACGCATGCGTCGCCTCTACGTAATAATTACATACGTTCCTGTCTGTCTCCAGATACACCCGGTCGGGGAAAACGGGTAATCACAACCCTCGAGATGGTGGTTCCCAATGGGTTATCCTTATGAGACAGAAAACTCCTCGTCCTTTTCCCAATTGATCGGATTGGCGACAATATAATCATAGATTGCCAGGTAGTCCCGCTCATTTCTGATAATATGTTCGTAATAATTCCGCTGCCAGAGAGGCTTCTCGTGGTTATTTTTAGATGCACGAACTCTTCTTGTTGCTGCGGATTTAAAGGATCCAATAATAGATCCAATGGAACCTAGAGCAGGACCTTGGGATATCCTGGGTAGGGGCGACGCATGCGTCGCCCCTACATTTACGATTGAGGTCAAGCATCACGCTCGGAAATCAGACGGCGCTAATGGGAAGTTGAAATTTGATGGTCGTGCCGACGCCGCGGGTGGATTCCGCCCAGATTTTGCCGCCGTGGGCTTCCACAATGGCGCGCGCGATTGCCAACCCCAGCCCGCTCTGGTTGCTGTCGGCGTGCCGGCTCTTATCCACGCGATGAAAGCGCTCAAAAATCAACGGAAGCTCTTCCGCGGGGATACCTTCGCCGCTATCTCCGACCGAGAACAATAAGGCGTGATTTCTGGATTCCTCCGAAACATTCAGCGTAATTTCCCCACCAGCCGGAGTGTGCCGGATGGCATTGGCAACCAGATTTTCCAAAACCTGCATCAGGCGACCCTCATCCCCAAAAAGCACGGGCAAGCCTTCTGCCGCCCCAACAATCAGACTGATCCCCTTTTGCTCAGCCTGCAGGCGGAAAACCTCGCTGATCTTGGCCAGCAAATGCGCTGGATCCACTGCTTCACGGCTGATCAGCAGTTCGCCGCTGTCGGACTGGGACATGGTGCGCAAGTCGCTCACCAGGCGATTGAGACGATTTATTTCAAGCCCAAGTACATCCAAGCGCTCGGGCGTCAATTCCAGGGTGCCATCCCGGGCTGCTTCCACGTAACCCCCAATGACCGTCAGCGGAGTGCGCAAGTCGTGCGCGACGTCGGCGGTCATTTGCTTGCGCAGACGTTCCGCATTTTCGATTTCCAGGCTCATGCGATTGAATGATTCGCCAAGCTCTCCCAGTTCGTCACTTGAACTCACTTCCACCAACTGCGTGCGTTTGCCTTCTGCCAGGTTGCGCGAAGCGGTTGTGAGCGCTTTAATCGGTCGGGTGAAATTACCGGACATCAGCAAGCTGAGCAAAGAGACCACCAAAACCGCTCCCAATAGTGTGAAGAGCAGCCCGCGGTTGACTTGATCCAAAAAATTTTGTTCCAAACCGGAATAGCTAAGCGAGCGCGAACTCAATAAAGTGCCAACCAGCTTCCCCTCATGAAGGATTGGTATACCAGAATCAAGCTGCTGCTTTGTCAGTTGATCGCCGGTTGTATATAGCCCCTCCAACCCTACCAGCACCGTGCCATCCGCATCTGCTACACCGAAAGTGCGTTGCCCAGCCTGTACACCGGGTTGGGTTTGAGTGTTGCCCTGCCCTTGCCCGCGTCCGGATCCATGCCCCCCGACTACCCCAATTGCCGGGGACAAAACCTGCTCCACTCCCTCCCAGCTTTCGTTCTGGGCATAATATGCCTCAACCAGAATGAGTTTGGCTTCCGCTTGCTGATCGAGCACAAGCCGCTCAAAATTTTCTGAAATCAGCGAGCGAAAGAAAAAAGTCAGTGCCAAACCTGTCAGCAAGGACACGCCGATGAAAGCCAAAGCAAGTTTGAGAGTTATCGAGGTCTTCAAGGACGCTCCTGGTTCTTCATGCGATAACCGACGCCAAAAACCGTCTCAAGATAACGCGGCACGGCTGGATCAGGCTCGATCTTCAAACGCAAATTTCGGATGTGCACATTCAGCGTACTTTCCAGACCTGTGAAACCACTTTCATACAAGCGATCCACAAGCTCTGTACGCGAAAAAACCCTTCCCGGAGTTGTCATCAATAATTCCAGCAGATCAAACTCGAGCGAAGTCAGATTGGCTTCCTTTTCCCCAATGTGAACGCTATGCGCAGCCCTGTCCAACACCAGGTCGCCCACCCGCAGGAGGCTGGCCGGCTCGAGAGGTGTTTCCACCCGCCGCAGTGCCGCCCTGACCCTTGCCAGCAGCTCACGCATGCGGAAAGGCTTGATCACGTAATCATCCGCCCCCAGTTCCAGCCCAAGCACTGTGTCCGTTTCCTCTTCTTTGGCGCTCAGCACAATCACAGGCACCTGGTTTTCCCGCCGGAAAGCGCTCAAAAACTGGTAGCCGTCCATCTTTGGCATCATGATATCCAGCAGCACAAGATTTGGATGCTCATGGCGTGCAACAAACAGCGCGTCCTGCCCATCATTTGCCGTAACCACACGATAGCCCTGGCTGGTCAGGTAATCTTTCAGCAAGGTGCGCACACTGGGCTGGTCATCAACGACAAGGATTGTTTCTGTCATATCACCTCAATTATAGGGTAGAAATATAATAAATTGTGATTAAGATTTCATGTAGAAACGCACCAAAAAAAGCGCGCCGTTTTAGATTGTTCATCACTGCCATTATCCGTTACAATAGACAAAAGGCAGCACGTTTCTAACGTTCTGGAGGAAAACTATGGATCTAATTACACTTATTCTGATCGCTCTGGCAGTTATCTTTCTGGTCATCGTCGGCATTGTACTCTACCGCACCAGTCATTTTTCCATTCAACTCCCAGAGGGGCACCCTATTGCCTTCGAAGAGATCGACGGTGAAGAAGTCGCCAGGCACATCGGCCTGGCAATCCAGATGAAAACCATCAGCCATTCTGATCCCGACAAAGTTGATCCCCTGCCCTTCGAAGGGCTGCGCAATCTGCTGCAAATGCTCTATCCCCAGGTGGAAGAACATCTGACGCGCGAAGTCATCAACGACGGCGCGCTGCTCTACACCTGGCAGGGCTCTGAACCCGACCTTGACCCAATTGCCCTCGCCGCCCACCAGGACGTGGTGCCTGCAAACGAAGCCCCGGATTCTGGCTGGACTTATCCACCCTTTGCCGGCGAGATTGCCGATGGTTACGTCTGGGGACGCGGCGCGTTGGACTGCAAGGGCGTACTCATCAGCATCATGGAAGCGGTCAATAACCTGATCCGCGAGGGCTTCAAACCCAACCGCACGATTTACCTGCTCTTTGGACATGACGAGGAATGCAGCGGCTCACGCGGCGCGGTTGAACTTGCCCGCACACTCAAAGAGCGCGGTGTCAGACTGGCGCTATTGCTTGACGAAGGCGGCGCCATCATTCAGGGCTCCCTGCCGGGGATCAAAGCTCCAGTTGCCATGATTGGCGTGACTGAAAAAGGTCATCTTACGCTCAAACTCAAAGCCACCACCCAGGCGGGGCATGCTTCCACGCCTTCCCCCCAGACGTCCATCGGCGCCCTCAGCCTGGCAATCGCCACCCTTGAAAACAATCCCTTCCCCCAGCATCTGGAGATGGTTGAGTTCATGATGAGTTTTGTCGGCGACGAAATGCCCTTCATGGACCGCCTGATGCTTGCTAACACCTGGCTGTTTGGCGGCGCCGTCAAGCGTAAAATGCGCGCGAACCCGATCACCGATGCCAACACCCGCACAACCATCGCCCCCACTGTACTCCGGGCTGGTTCTGCTGAAAACGTATTGCCTGCTGTGGCGGAAGGACTGATAAACCTGCGCATCTTCCCAGGTGAGACTGTTCGCGAGACTTACGAACGCATTTATGACCTGGTGGCAGACGAAACACTCGAAGTACTGCCTCAACATGGCGAGACCCTCGAAGGTGATCATACCTGGGAACCAACGGAAATTTCGAACATCGACTCGCCTCAATTCCGACTGCTTTCACACCTGGCACGTTCAGCTTACCCCCAGACGCTTGTCGCGCCCTTCATGATGAACGGGGCAACCGACTCGCGCCACTACACCGACCTCTCCCACTACATCTTCCGCTTCTCTCCCATGCTTCTCAGCCACGAAGACCAGGAAACAGTTCATGGCGTGAATGAACGCTTATCTTTCGAGAATGCCGCCCGCATGGTAGGCTTCATGCAAGCCTTGATTCGCAACGCCAGCGAGCTGGATTTTGAAAGTTCTCCGGATGAGGATGGCGATTTTTACGAGGAAGAAGTGGCTGAGGAGATCGCGATTCGCCGTTTGGAAAAGCCCCTGCCAACCAAACCCCTGCGCAAGGTGGAGGTGGATGAAGAGGAATTGCCCGATTTTGACCCCCTGCCAGAGGATGATGAGCCCCTGGTTGCCAAACCTCTGACTGAGTCTGATCCGGAAGACTAACCTGAATTCCGAAAACGGATCCAAAGCGGCATGACCAAACACAAATCCACCCTCCCGCTCGATCGGGCACGCATTCGCGCGCTGTTATTTGACGTGGATGGCACACTTTCCGACAGCGATGACCATATGGTCAGTCGTTTTGCCAGCCGGCTTAAGTTCCTCGACCGCTTGTTTAAGCCAGGTACTGCCCATCGCCTGGCACGCTGGTTCGTGCATTTTGCCGAATCTCCCGGCAACTGGCTGTTCCAAATAGCAGACCGCTTGAATCTGGACAGGCTGCTGGCTTCATTCTTGGACCGAAGGGCTAACCAGAAAGAAGCAGAACTTCATAACTTCCCTGCTATCGCTGGTATTCTGCCTATGCTGGAAATTCTCAGCGAACGTTTCCCGCTCGCGATCGTATCAGCCCGCAATGAGGTTACCACCCGCCATTTTTTGCGCCTCAATCAGCTTGAAGAGTTTTTCCCGGTGGTTGTGACCTCTCAAACCTGTCCGCGCAGCAAGCCTTTTGCCGATCCGCTGCTCTTCGCCGCGGAACAGCTTGGAGTCCCGATCGAAAACTGCCTGATGATCGGCGACACCGTCACGGACATCCGCGCCGCGAAAGCCGCCGGGGCGCAGTCGCTCTCAGTTTTATGCGGTTTTGGTCTTGAGAAGGAATTACGGCGGGCAGGAACCCAGGAAATTCTCGCGAGCACCAGCGAACTGGCTGCCTATCTCACCTCAACTCCCCTATAAAGCAGAGGGGTACTCATTTAATTCTCAAGCCGTGATGCAATTTCTTCCTTGGTGATTAGTGCTCCGCCCTCTTTTTGCAGGTCGAGGGTGTTGACGCGCTTATCCAACAGCCCGAGAAGTCCAATAACCAGGCAGGCAGCTCCTCCAACAATATAACTAACCTGCGTGCCAAAGTTATCCGCTATTGGCGCTGAAAGAAACAAGCCAATCGGCATCATCGCGAGTGTCAAACTGGAAAGCAGCATGAAAACCCGACCCTGCACTTCAGGCGGTACCTTGGTCTGAAGCAGTGGACCTAATGAGCCATTGGCAAAGGACGCCATCAGCCCAACCATCCCCAGGCTTAACAGCGACCATGTGAAACGATTTGCCGGAATCAAGCCGAAGGTAAGCATACCAGCCCCTATCCCGAGTATCCCCATCAGCACTGTCCACACCCTGCGTTTGAAACCGCCCCACACACCCAGCAATAGTCCGCCCACGATGCCCCCAGCCCCCATCGCCACTTGCATCCATGCCAGCTCCTGGGCTCCCTTGCCGAAGAAAGTCGTAACATGCAGCGGCAGCAGGTTGCCTCCCGGCGCCAGGAACATATTCAGCAAGCTTGCCATCAGGATCAACAAGAATAAGCCAGGCCAGGTGACAATGTAGCGAATTCCCTCTCGCACATCTGCCAGGAGTGAGCGTGGGGTGACTTTGTCGGTTTTTGGTTTGGTTTTGGGTTGCGGCACTTTGACGAAAAAGATCAGCAAACTGATAGCAATCGCCGCAGTGAGGATATCCACCGCAAGCACGCCCTGCATAGGCAGTACTGCCAACAACAAAGCTCCCAGAGCCGGCGAAAAGACGTTAATCATTCCGTCAACAGCCTGGTTGACGCCTCCCAAACGGCTCAGGTGTTCTTTCGGCACCATCAGCGTGGTGGCAGCAGTGCGCGCGGGACCCTGGAACACGCCGGCTGCTGAGCGCGTGAGCAGGATCGCGATGATGTGCCAGATTTGGATTGCACCGGTGGCAAAAAGCACTGCCAGGACCACCGTCGCAAGCGCCACGACAAGATCGGCAATGATCATCACCAGCTTGCGATTCCAGCGGTCCACCAACGCGCCCACAAAAGGACCAAGCAGGATGTTGGGAACGATTGCTGCCGTGGTGGCAGTGGCGAGCACAGCAGCAGAGCCGGTTTCCTTGGTCACATACCACACCAGGGCAAATTGCACCAGGGCGCTGCCCACCAGGGAAACGATCTGCCCAATGCCCATCGGCAAATAGTTCCGCAGCCATCCCTTGCCGAGAGGTGGCTCGCCTGGTTGAGCCAAATCAGCATGCAAGTCTTTTTCCATCACAGACAATCTTCCAAATTATTCGAAATTTTTTCCTGCCTTGATCGGAATCAAGATTGTTGGAGAACGGAATGGCGTTTGGTATGCCTTTGCAAGCCTTCGCCATTCCGTCTCAGGTTTTAGAAAAATATTAAATCGCGATATAGCGCTCGATCTGCTCACCGACTTGCGCCAGGGATGCCGCCCAAAAAGCCTTCGAGCGGATATCGATCCCAAAGCGGGCTGCCAAGTCTGCTGCCTGAGCCTCACCAGTATTGGCAAGCAGGGATTTGTAATCCTCCACAAAAGCCTCACCACGCTCGCGATAAACGCTGTAGAGACCCTTGGCAAACAGGCTGCCGAAAGCGTAGGGGTAATTGTAGAAAGAGAGATGCGTGCTGTAGTAATGCGGCTTCCAGGTCCAGGCGAACTTGTTCATAACATCAGGGGCAACCCCATCGCCATAAGTTTTTCTCTGCGCTTCGAGCATCAAATCGCTGATCTCATCCGCCGAAACAGTCGATTCCTTGCGCCTCTCGAAGATTGATTTCTCAAAGATGAAGCGGGAGTAGATATCCACAATGGTTTGCGCGTCGCTGGAGATGGTGGTTTCCAGAATCGCCCGCTCCTCAAGCGGATCGCTGACGGTATTGAGGATTGCGTTGAAAACAATTGTTTCACACATGATCGAAGCAGTTTCCGCCAGGGTCATGGGTGTGTTGGTTTGCATGGGGGTCTTACCCGCTTGGTAGGCACAGTAATTGTGGAAACCATGCCCCAGTTCATGCGCCAGGGTCATCACCTGGTCGAAGGATCCGTCAAAATTGGACATGATGCGGCTTTCCTTCACGGCATCCACGCCCATGCAGAAGGCTCCGCCGCGTTTACCAGGACGCTGCTCGGCGTCAATCCAATGCTTCTCAAAGGCACCCCGGGCGAACTCTGCCAGCTCGAGTGAAAAGCTGCCATAATGCTCCAGGATCAAATCGCGGGCTTCGTCAAAGGTGTATTCCTTATTGACTACACCAATGGGGGCAAACAAGCTCCACCAGGGGAGTTTTTCAAAGCCGAGGATGCGAGCCTTGGCTTGGAAGTAGCGCCTGAACATTGGCAAGGCGTCGTCAATGGCTGCCAGCATCGCCTCGAGTGTGCCGCGGTCAATTCTCGCCTTCACCAGGGAGGAATGCAAGCAATCCTCACGACCACGCTTGCGGTCCAGCGTCACAACTTCGCCTTTGACCCCGTTCAGACAGGCCGCCAAAGGCTCCTTCATCTCTTCGAACACTTGCTGCTCGCGTTTATAAGCCCGCTCTCTCACGTCCGCATCCGGATGCGAACGCAGGTTGATCAGCGCTGGCAGAGGCAGCGACTGCAGCTTGCCGTCCAATTCAAAATCGACACTTTTCTGCGAAGTGAGTACGCCCTGCAGGTCACCCCAGGCACTGCCGCCTGAAAGCGTTAATTCATTGGCGAGGATTTCCTCGGGTTCAGACATCAGATAACGGCTTTCCTCTGCTATTTCCAGCAGCCTGAAGGCATGATCATGTGCCGCGCCGGGTATTTCAAGCGCTTTTTCCAAGCGCTCACCGAGAGCGCCAAGCCAGGCTTGGATCCGCACACTCAGATCTTGCAGCGGAAGCATGGCAATTGCCAGTCTTGAATGCAATTGCTCAGCGGCTTTGTTGAACGAATCCGTGGAAATAATTGCTCCCAAAAAGGCGAAAATCTTGCCTGCCTTCAGTTCAAGGGCATTGGCATTTTCCACATATTTGTTCAGCACCTGGTTGAGCGCTTCAGGGGAGGTGGTTGGGTCAAGCAAAGGCAAATATTCGGTTTCGAATGCCTGGGTTGCTGCCTGGATGGATTCCTTGACGGCTTCGATGTCCGCCGCAAGTGCCGGGTCGTCGAGGGAGAGATAGAGGTTTGAAAGATCCCATCGTGGGGGTGTGGTCATAGTGAACTCCTTTTTGATAGATTAGGGAATTATAATCGAGCCCTGTGGCTTATTGGGCGGCTTGCGTCATTTTGCCGGCTTTACAGGAATGGGATGGGTCCATGTGCCCGCGAAGCAGGGTATGGTTTCACAGTAGGTGCATGCATGGAATAGACCGTAGGGTGAAATTGTTTATTGGTGGGTTGGCTATCGCGAGGGATAGGTTGGTTTTAATTCTGTTACGCCAATCTACCCTAAAAGGCTATCTACTGAGTCTGGTAATTAATTCGGATTATTCTCCCCAATTGTCTGAACCTTCAAATTGTTTCAAGTCTGGTGCCCATTCCTTGGAATAATACCCTTTCTCCACGAAGTTAGAGTAACTTGACCAAGGCCAGCAGGTCGGATTATCTGTAAGGCCATGTTTTACGGGGTTGAAATGAATATAGTCCAAATTTCTCTCCAGGTCTCGTTCGTCTTTGATAATATGGTCCCAGAATCTTCGCTGCCAGATTGTTGTCTCATGGTGTTTCTGGTGGGAAGAATTCGGTACGAGGAGCACCGGGATTGATTTCTTGTAACTTACAGAAAAAAGGCGTTTGAGTTCGCGAATGGGCAGGGAAAAATTGGGATTATCCTGTGACAATTGGATTATTAGATGAACGTGATCTGGGAGTATGGAATAGGCTAAGCAATCGTAGTGAAACTGATTGATGATTTTGTCGAGTAGATTAAGAAATAATTCGGGAGCTTGAGGGTGAGAGAATATCGGCTGGCGATTATAGGTAACAATTGTGAATGCAACAATTGAGTTTGGAATATAAAACCGATGATAGTTTGGCACAGGTTGATTTTACAGTAAATGGGCTTGATTGAGGTAGAAGCAGGGTGGTTCGGAGTTTAGGAATAGAGCGATTGGGAGGAAGAGTCACGTAGGGTGGGTTGGCGTGAGCAGAAATGGGAATTTGACACGCATTTAAAAGCCAACCCACCGATTGAATGGGTGAAATCGTTTATTGGTGGGTTGGCTATCGCGAGGCATAGGTTGGTATAGATTCTATGACGCCAACCCACCCTACGAATCTCGCCTTGCCGATTCCAATATTTACTTACGCCAACCCATCATAAAACCTCTTGCGTATTTGGACGGTGGGTTGGCTTTTAAACATGCTCTGATTTCTCACGCTCCATCACGCCAACCCACCTTACGTGGCTCACAAAAATTTATAAAAATACCCCGGTTTTCCGGGGTTTTATAACAGCATTCAAAATTATTATCGGCGTCTGCCGCTGGCGCGTCCAGCCACCGAAATGTAATACAGGAGCTGCAAAATAGAGGTCGCCAGCCCTGCCACATAGGTCCACGCCGCGGCATCCAGCACCTGCTTCACACCCTTGCGCTCTTCTTCATTCGCAACCAAACCGGTCTGGTCCAGCATCTGGCGGGCGCGCTTGGAAGCGTCCAGCTCAACGGGAAGGGTGATCAGCGAAAAGACCGCTGTGGACGAGAATAAAATCACGCCAATCATCGCCAGGTTCGCCATACTCAAAACCACGCCAATCATCACCAAGAATATGCCAATGTTCGAGCCAAAGCTCACCAGCGGCACAATCGCAGAGCGCAGGCGCATCGGACCATAACTGGTCTTATCCTGCATGGCGTGCCCAAGTTCGTGCGCCGTAATTGCCATCGCGGCGACTGACGGCTGATCTGCCACCCCCTGAGAGAGTGCCAGTGTGTCGTTGCGTGGGTCGTAGTGATCGGTCAGTGTGCCCTTGGTGCGGGTGACCTTCACATTTTCGAGCCCCACACGTGGCTTGAGCTGCTCGGCTGTGTCCAAGCCAGTCAGGTTATGGTAATTGCGCACCTGGCTCCACTTGCTGTAGGCAGATTTGACCTTAGCCTGAGCGAAAAGGCTCAGTAAAAGCCCGGGGATCATATAGAGTAAGTATTCAAAGTTCATCGTATTCTCCTTGTTAGCGATATACTCTTATCAAACAACAGTACTTTTTAGGGCAATTCGCTGAGTAAGAGTTCTACGGCAGCATCCAATTGCGGATCGAGACCGGCGTCGTAGTCTTCCTGGGTGTATTCCACGACCAGGTCCGGAGTCAGACCAATACCGTCGATCTGGTTGCCGTTCGGAGTCAGCCAGCGCGCGATCGTGATGCGCACGCCGCTTGGTTCAGTACGGAGGGGAATCCAGTTTTGCACTGAACCTTTACCGTAGCTGGTCATCCCAACCAGTTTCGCGCGTCCGTAATCCTGCAGCGCACCGGCAGTGATCTCTGATGCTGAGGCGGAACCTTCATCAATCAAAACCACCAGCGGAATTTCCGTTGCCAGGCCGCCTTTCTTTACCGGATAAGGGTCGCGGGAGCCATCACCATACTCCTCATACAGCACCACGCCATCCTTTAGGAATTCCGAAGTGACCTCAACAGCGGTTACCAGAAAACCGCCGCCATTGCCTCGCAGGTCTAAAATTATGCCTTTCGGTTTTTGTGACAATAAATCCTTCAGGGCTGCTCGCAGCTTATCCGTAGCCAACTCATTGAAGGTATAGAGTGCTATGTAGCCAACGCCATCCTCACGCATCTCGTATTCCACCACCGGGATCTGGATCACGGCGCGAGTCACTGATATGTCTAAGATTTGCTCACCACGCCTGATGGTCAAAACAATTGTGTCGCCGGCAGGACCCAGAATTCTCTGCAAAACCAGGTCTCCTGGAATGCCAGTCATGTCCTCACCATTGATCGCGATCACCAGGTCTTGCGCCTGTAGACCCGCTTTTTCGGCTGGGGAGCCTTTCATCGGCGAAATAATTTCCACGTAATCGCCGCTGGTGTCCACCCAGGCTCCGATGCCCGTATACTCACCCTCCATCTCGGTGTTAGCCTGTTTGAATTGCTCGGGATCCATGTAGGAGGTGTGCTTGTCGCCTGTGGCTGCCAGCATGCCTTGAATGGCGCCGCGCATTAAGGCAACATCGTCCAATGGTTGGTCAACAAAGTTCTCATGCAGCAGTCTCCAGCTCTCCCAGAAGGGATCAAAGAGCTCTTTCAGTTCTTCCGGCGTGGACGCGCTGGTATATTCCAGGCAATAACTGTTGGGAGTTGGGGCTGGCGGTAGCTCACCCTCAGCCTGCGGTTGGTCGCCATCAGATGGCAGCTGGCTGCTTTCAGGTTGGGGCACAAGCGTCGGGCAGGTGTCGTAGCCTAATGCCTGCCGGATTGGGTTTTTTCGAAGCACACTGGCAGCGCCGAAGCCAAGGCCAAAGGAACCTGCCAACAACAGGATTGCTACAAAGACCAGTAAACACGAACGGACAGTTTTATTTTCCATTACAACTCCATTTAAACCACCGCTTTATAACGGCGGTCCTTCAACAAGTTTATTTCCATTATTTGATAAAAAGTACGGCAGCTCCGTCAGATTCTTGATGACGGGATGCTTCGACTCTGTCTTTTCAAAAGATACACGCAGCGTCTGGATCCCAAGTGCTTTGGCAGCATCCAGGTTAGTCTCGAGGTCGTCGACAAACAAGGTTTCTTCTGGCTGGGGCGCGCCTGCAAGCTTCAGAGCGATCTCAAAAGCCTCAGCGTGCGGTTTGCACCACGGCTCAGTATCCATCACATCGATCACACCCTCAAACAGCTCTGCGACACCCAACAGCCCCAACACATTGTTTGCGTGCTGCCGGCTGGCGTTAGTGAAGATCCATTTTCTCTGTGGCAAAGAACGCAAGGCTGCCTTGAGCTGATGATCGGGCTGGATTACCATCGAGAGGTCCACTTCGTGCACAAATTCAAGATAATCCTGAACGTCGATCCCATATTCAATATTCAGACCGCGCATCGTTGTGCCGTGCTCCAAAAAAAGACGCTCCCGTTTTTCAGGGATCTCATTTTCCGGAATTCCCACAACTTGCTGCATGTATTGGAAGACCCGTTCAGTCAGGATCGGCCATACTCCGACCGAGGTCGGATAAGTCGTGTCGTCAAGATCAATCAGCAGCGTTTTTACGGGGGTCATGGACGTTCCATCCAACGATTTATTCTGTTATCTGGGGTGAAAGCATCCAGTTGTGAAAGCAGCGTGGCAGGGTCATCATCTACAAAAAAGAAGCGCCGATGCTCAGGGTAAATGTAATTTTCCTCAATCGACGCCTCAATCAAGGCGACTAAAGGATCATAATACCCCTCCACATTCAACAGTCCGACTGGTTTGTCGTGCAAGCCAAGCTGCGCCCAGGTGAGCGCCTCAAAGAGCTCAGCAAAGGTGCCAAAGCCGCCAGGCAGAGCGATCATACCATCGGCCAGTTGGTTCATGCGTGCTTGCCGCGCGTGAATATCCGGTAATATTTCCAACTCACTCAAGCCGGCATGCGCCAGGTGAGGCAGATTCAGACCATCATTGATGACCCCAACCGTTTTTCCCCCTGAAGCCAACGCGCCATCTGCCACCGCGCCCATCAAGCCGGTTTTTCCTGCACCATATATCAGCGTGCGACCCTGCTTTGCCAGCGTCTCCCCCAGCATCCAGGCAGCGTCCAGATAGCCCTGTTTCAGGTTGTCAGCCGATCCGGCGTATACAGTGATGTTCTTTCGAAAAGTTTCAGTCATGGCAAACGATAACCCTAAAATTATACCCGCAAGAAATCTGCCCTCTGCTTCATTTGGAAACTTCGGCTAAGCATGCCGCATATTGCGAATTTCACGAAATTTTTCTTTTTCTGCGGGCGTCAGGTTCCCAGGCAGGTGCAGTTCGATATGCGCGTAGAGGTCGCCGTGCTCGCTGGGATTTTTTAGTTTTGGCATGCCGAGTCCCTTGAGGCGCATGGTCTTCCCGCTGTCAGTCCCTTCTGGAATGGTCAGGCGAACCGGTTTGCCCAGTGTGTCCACGCTGACTTCGCCGCCCAGGATGGCGGTGTAAATATCGACGGGCACGGTGACGATCAGATCATCTCCCTTGCGGGTAAAGCTCCTGTGCGGAAGCACTTTTATCTTCAGGAACAGGTCCGCCCCGCCTGCCTGCCCGCTCAGGCGCACTTTGGAACCCGTGCGAACGCCTTGTGGGATGCTGGCTTCAATTTTCCTGCCATCTTCAAACTGCAGCGTACGTTTCGTGCCTGTGTATGCTTCTTCGAGCGTGATCTCAACCTCGTGTTCCATCGGCTGAGCTCTCTGCGGGCTACGCGAAACAGGTCGCCCGCTGCTGTAAGAAGGCCCGGTACTGAACCCACCTTGCCCAAAAAGCGTGTTAAAGAAATCCGAGAAACCGCCCAGACCGCCAAACATGTCGCTGAACTCTTCCTGTGAAACTGTGCGGTATCCAGGCTGACCGCCTTGCGGCGCCTGCTGCCATCTGCCCCAGTCAAACCCACCTGGCTGTCCGCCGGTGGATTGATAACGCTGCCATTCCGAGCCAAACTGGTCGTATTTCTTGCGCTTTTCCGGGTCCGAAAGCACCTGGTAGGCTTCGTTCACTTCCTTGAACTTATCCTCTGCCCCTGAGTCTTTGTTCACATCAGGGTGATAGCGACGTGCTAGTTTGCGATAAGCAGTTTTTATTTCGCCCTCAGTGGCGGTTTTGCTTACACCAAGTGTTTTGTAATAATCCTTATAATCCATCATTAATCCATTCCAGCCCAATGCGGCTCAATAATTCTTGTATGATAACAGTCCATTGTTGAAATTCTATTAACCCCCTTGAATTTCAGGAAAGTACCGCCATGTAGGGACCTCGGGCTGAAGTGGGGAGTAAGGCAGCAATTTTTTCCATGATAGCCTGCCCCGCAGCTTTAACTTCAACCCGCCCAGGCAGCTTGCCGGGTTCACCGATAGCCAGCGGACCGAAAGGCTCGCCAATGCGTGTTACCACACGGGCTTTACGGTGTTTTTTCCTCAGGGTGTCAAAGATGTTCCAGTCATCCTCGCTAAATGTGCCCAATGGCAGGATCGGCACGCCCAGGCGCAGCGCCATGAAAGCCGCTCCCGGAAGCGGAGTGCCCAGCGGGGGCTTGTGCACATGGCCCTCCGGGAAGATCCCCAGGATGCCGTCCTGAGAGAGGACTGCCTCAGCCGCGCGCATGGCAGCCAGGTTTGGGGTGCCCTGCATGATGCGCAGTGTGTCCCAAATGCGCGGGAAGAGTTTCATGCTCATTGGCGCATTGGGCATTTCGGCATCGCCGATAAATTCCAATGGATACTTTGTGCTGTGAATGGGACTAATTGAATCCAGAAAGTGGAAGTGGTTCCCAACGATCAGTAGAGGACCCCTCTTGGGCAGGTTTTCCGTGCCATGGACCTCGTAATCTACTAAAATTTTTGCCAGTAAGTTGATCCCACCTCGCAGGACGCCTCGGCGAAATTGGTGGCGCGGGTAACGATACTTGTCTAAATATTCGGATTTGGTTTCCTGTCTGCCCATAGAACATCCTGTAAAAATATTATTATTTTGGTCAATTATACGGCAAACCCGGACCACGATGAGCCGACGCACCACCTATTTACTTGTAGGGTGGGTTGGCGTTACATATCCTTAGCCTCCACGCATCTCGCTATAGCCTACCCACCAATCCGCGTCTTCATTTGGTGGGTTGGCTTTTAAACGACTGCTTAACACAAAACCCTTTTATGCCAACCCACCCTACACCACTTTAGAATGATCTGGTATTGTGTTATTAGATTCTTCGCAAAAAAGCTTAGAATGACAAGAACATTTAAGTTGCGCATTTCAACCCCTTACACCTGGAGAAAAGAGAGAGATCGCCACGGTCGCTAATGCTCCCTCGCGATGACAAAGGTAGTTAGCCCTCGTAGGTCGGAATGAGCCTCAGTTGCTCACTCCGACAACTCGGTGAGAATTTCTTTGTCATCCTGAATGAAGTGAAGGATCTGGTCTTGTGCTATTAGATTCTTCGCAAAAGAGGCTCAGAATGACAGGATTCGCCCGCACAGAATATGCCCGGCCTGCCCGACACCCTCCAGGGAGGGGGAATTAAAAGGGCGAAGTCCCCGGAGCTTGCGGGGGGGAGTAGGGTCTTGTCATCCTGAGCCTGCGAAGGATCTGGTCTTCAATTGTTAGATTCTTCCCAAAAAAAGCCCGCGACGACAAGAAGTGTCAGCTTGAAACCTTCCAGCTTCGCTGCGAGTGCAGGACCGCATACTCTTCGAGCACGATGAGCCGACACTCATCTTCATTTGGTGGGTTGGCTTTTAATCGCTTATCCAAAACAAAATCCCATCACGCCAACCCACCCTTGTATAATGAAGTAAGAAAAAAGAGCACAGCAGACCGACCCACCCTAGGTCATAAAGACCGTGATCGTAGCAAGGTCGCTGTGCTCTTTCCACCATAGCCCGAACAGTTGCC
>Ga0228536_1000481_pt1 | contig 72605 bp, 67 predicted proteins | sample SJ1Smetagenome_FD_168611 | JGI IMG/M metagenome (GOLD analysis project Ga0228536, IMG submission 168611) | Enriched culture of PCE-dechlorinating microbial communities from Ithaca, New York, USA - SJ1.S | ecosystem: Engineered > Modeled > Simulated communities (microbial... > Unclassified...
GGATCAAGGTCAATCAACAACACTTGTTTAGTTTTCAGAGTGAGAGCATGTGCCAGATTTACGGCGGTGGTTGTCTTTCCGACCCCGCCTTTTTGGTTCGAAATGGTGATGATTTTTGTGGTCATTTGATGTCTCCTTAATCGATAAATTGCAGCTGTGTTCGGCCTTCATGACCGTGGACAGAAATGACATCTTCGAGTGACTGATAAACTCCCATGGCATAAGGTTCCCTGAGCCAGTGAATGACTGCCAAACCGCTGCTAAATACAGTTCCCTCTGCTACCTCACCAGTCCCTGAAACTCCGGTGAGATCCTCCACTCGAATTAACACAAACCTACGCATCTGACTGTTTGAAGGAATTTGATTAGGTTTTCGAGTCATACTTTCACCTTTAACTTGGTTTCTGCAGCCTGTCCGCCGGCTGCGATCACGGATTCTTGGCTTTTTCTGAATGACTTTGGAATTTGTCAGATCCATCAACAAGCCATCTTTATAAGTAAGGCGGCATCCTGAGGTAACGTGTTCAAACACGATCCCTTCCGGCCAGGTTGATTTCTCGTCCCGGTTGAGGCGTATATCCATCATTCGAAACAACCTCCCAAAGAACATTCCCGGATCATCATCGACCCTGGTTGGATCCATAATGACTTTCCAAACGTAGCCTCGAAGTTCAACGGGGTTCTTTTTATCTTGGGCAATAAAAAAATCTAAGTCTTTATCTGGCATCTTGAATGGCTCTCCGAACCTTATAAAATAAGCCTGCAAACAGGTGCGCAAATAGACGGGCAGGGGAAAAGGATTAGCCCTTACCTTATGCAGGCTTATTGAGATTGTGGAACACCCATGACTGGGAAATCAAAACTAATAGCGTGTTGCGTTATTATTGAATCAGGGAGGATGCATCCCCCTTGAGAAGGGAATTATTTAAAACTAATTTAATTCCTGATGTGATGTTTTGGTAAATCAAAGATACCATTCCCATGTGTAAGATACAATCTATTGATTTGGATAGGTATTAACGGCAAAACCTATCGATATCGATAGGTTTTGCCGTTAATAAGCATAATATTGTTTTACATAGTCAATACTAACGTCAAAGAAAATTTGGTTTGTCAAAAACCAAGTCCATTTTCTGGCGTTAACCCGAAAACTTTAATCGCTTACGCATAATGGAAATCCCATTATCCAATTCTAAATAAACAGTGAAACCGAATTTCTTGTACATCGCTGCGGGCCCCATAAAGTCACGAGATAAGCTAACAAAATCCTTCTTGGGATAAGTTTCTATTAATTCAAAACCGTCATTTGTCGCGTCAATTATTACGCGTTCCAACAGTCGAGTCGCAACACCTTTTCTCTGTGCGGCCGGGGCAATCATAAAACAGAAGACAGATTTTACTTTGTTATTTGGATCGGCTTCACCAGTATTGACTGGTTGCATAAAGCGCAGCCAACTGATGCAGTTCAAGCAGTTCGATTTCGTGTTTGCGTTGCACCAGCCCACTACTTGACCTTTATAATATGCCAAATACCCCTGTAGTAAACCTTTTTGAATGTATTGTGCAGCTAAATCCCGCCTTATTTCTGCCGATGAAAAATCGGTTTCGGTTCGATGATCAGCGCTGCACCAGCATACACAATAACATTTTTGTTCATCGACATTGTCCCAATGTGGTGTCATATCAAAAAAGTTTAAATAGTCATTTGTAAGCATAGCTGTCAATTTTCTGATTTCAATTATCATTCCGCCTCCTCTGAAAATCCTGATCATTTATTTGTTTCCGCTCAATAAGCTCTAATCGATTATCACAGATTTAACCCCGGAGTGGAGCCGAAGTGTGTTATGAAAATCAGTCCAGATCCTTGTAAAGAGATACGTTATTGCAGAAAGGTGACTAGTAGGCGACTCGTGTGACCTTTCTTTGATTTAACGATTTTTAAAACCAATGCAGATCTTCATTGCGAGTGTCTTCTGTGTGGTACTCTGTTTCTAACTTTATCTGGTCAGAAGTAAAAAGAAACGATACAGACAGAACAGCAAGAGCAATATCATTATGGCGACAATTCCAAATGGAATAGACCAATGAATCTGAAGTCCGCCAATTGATAATGGCAGACTAATTCCGATGGTTAAAAATAGAAGTTTAATCTGAGTCCATTTAAGATTCTCAAGTGAAGGAAGATTGATACTTACACCACGAGGTCGCCTTATTTCCCTTATTCCCCAGACAGACAGTGCCAGGGCGGCCCCCGCTACCATTGTCTCCTGAGATAGTCCTGACAATATCCCAAATACAGAACCACAAAGCAGCAGTAGCGAGGTCACCGATAAGAAACAGCGCCATTCAAATGTAGACGAACCCCAATTTTTTGTTTTTGTAGTTCTACCTATGATTGACTTATTGTTCTCATTTTCTACTAAAAACGAGCCATTATTGTTCAGCGGCCAATCGAATACTTTCACCCCCATTTCTCGGATTCGCCAAAGGAGAGCGAACCGTTCTAATGCGGCAGCTCTTACTGCTAATGGATGGCATGAGGATCTACTAACAAATTTTATGGAGTCTGGGCTGACCACCAGCACCTGGTAGCCGGTGGCGCGCAAGCGGGTGATTACCGGTATATCGCTTTCGCTTAACGGACTAATTAGAATAATCAGTGCATGACTGGGAAATAATTTTACCGGTAAGTATTTAATCGTGCTAAGGGATACGTTTTCACCAGGTTGGGAAGCAGCCAGTTGATTAAGGATACGCGTCAAATGACGCTTGCCGGTCCCGGGAAATACTCGTACCACTCGATCGCCCATTATCAGCATAGAAAGACGGTTTCCTTTTCGAATTATGTCTCTAGCGATGACTGTAGCAGCCTCAACAGATGTATCAAATAGTTGCTCTCGACCAGATTTTAGGTTCATCGCTGTGCTGCCATCCACAATCAAGCCAACATCAGTTATTTCCTCCCTTTCAAACTCTTTACTAAATAGTTTATTTGAATGGCGAGCGGATAATCGCCAATAGATCCGGCGTAAAGGGTCGCCCGCGAAATATTCCCTTACACCAAAGAATTTGACCCCAACCCCCGGCTTCTTTGAGTAATAAAGACCAGGAGATAATAGTGTATGGTTGGGTTTCAAATCAAGCGGTTTCTCAATCCGTTCATCAGGGATTACAATAACATGCGCTTCGGCTGGAAGATTAATCGTTTTTTCAAATAATGAGAACGGATCACTAACAGTAAGCAGGATATAGTCCCAAAAATATTTTCCCCTTGGGGCTAGAAAAGTGTATCGAAATTCAGCTTTACCCTGAAAAGGCAACCCTCCATACCTTGGGCTGAAGTTATTGACAACTTGGATTTTTGGGGAGAGGATTTCATAAGCTTGTAACAAAGGGATACCCAGTCCTTTATTATCCACAATAATGGTCATGGAAATGTGAGTGCCTGCTTTACACCGTTGATGACTGATAACCCGACAAGCACTTAAGCAAATGTCTTCTGGAAAAGACATTAACCCTGAGAGTATGTATGCAAGATAGGGCAGTGTCATCCAAACGAATGCCGCATTCCTGCTAACTAGAGCTGCCAGCACCAACCCGAGTATGATTAGGAGGATCAGGCGTAATTTACTGGTCATTCTACCGGCACCACAGGGATTGGAACAGATTGAATCACCTCATCCATGACATCGTGGACAGTTTTTTTCGATCCCCATAGGTTGGGATCGAGAATGATCCGATGGCTTAACGCACAATGCGCAAAAGCCTTAACATCATCTGGTAAAACAAAATCCCTCCCTTGAATTGCAGCCCAGGCACGCGAAAGCTTGAGTAATGCCAGCGATCCTCTTGGACTTGCGCCTAACTCAATTTGTTTGTGCTGACGGGTTTTTGCAACCAACTGGCAGATATATCTTTGAATATCCGGATTGACATAGATATTTTCGACATACTGACGCATATTCTGAAAATCATTCATTGAAATTACTGAGCATAATCCAAAAGGGTCCTTTTTTCTATCATTCCTCCGGGCCAGGATCAATTGTTCTTCTTCTAGGCTCGGATATCCTACAGAAAGGCGTATGAGAAACCGGTCCAATTGAGCTTCCGGGAGGGGAAAAGTTCCCTCATATTCGATCGGATTCTGGGTGGCGATGACGATAAATGGCTCAGGGAGCTTAAAACTCTCTCCTTCAATAGTTACCTGAGATTCCTGCATAGCCTCCAGCAAAGCAGATTGCGTTTTGGGAGAGGCTCGATTGATTTCATCCGCAAGTATCACTTGAGAAAACAGAGGCCCTTTTCTTAAATTAAAGCTGTTCTTATTGGAGTCATAAATATATCCTCCAGTGATATCGCCAGGAAGAAGATCGGGTGTAAACTGAATGCGTTTAAACTGCAGGCCTAACGCCACTGAAAAACTATTTGCAATCAAGGTTTTTGCCAGGCCGGGATTATCTTCCAACAAGGCATGGCCGCCTGAGCACAAAAAGGCCGCTAATAACTTCGTAAGGGTTTCCCGTTTACCAACGATAGCTTTTTCTACTTCATTCAATATACGACGAGTATTTTCCATGAATGTCTCAGCCATGATCGGAATATATTGTTGTTCAGTCATTGGTCTCCTCCATTTGATTTTCCATCGATTTCAAGATTTGATCGATACACTTTTCTAGTTCCGAATCATGATGTGCCTTTTTCTGTTGTGTGTGCTGAAATAGAGGTAAAAAAACGTTTACCTTCCGAACCCATTCAAGACAGCCTCTTTTTATTGATGGTAGGAGAATTATCGCTTTGTCATTTCTGGAAAAGAGATCCTCAATCGATTGAGCTATGGTTTGCAAACTGCGCTGAAGCCTCAACCGATCATATTTGTCCCTTTCAGCAGCTTTAATCTGTGCCTCCCAATACATCACTCGATCATTTTTCTGATAAGAACTCTTATAGGCGGGTTTAATAGAATACTCAGCAGTTACTGGGAGCATGCGAATGATCAAGGGTAATATGGTAAAAATAAGCAGGAACCAATAGATATCCTGATCTACTGACTGTAAGATTCTGATGAATAACCACAATACACGGGCGATAGGTTCCACCAAATAGGTTGCGAGAACCTCTGTTTTCCAAAAATAAAATCCTAACAGAACAAAAACCGCTAAAACCAGGACATTTCTCAATTGCTCTTTCATTGTTCCTCTTTTTTAATAAATTGGCAGACTTTCTGGATCGCAGCTAAACTATTCAACGCATCGTGTTCATCTTGTTCAGTCATGCTTTGCTTTCCATAGCGCGCTTTTTCAAACAGCGTAGTTAGTTGAAGGATGGGTTCAATCGGTATACCTTCTCTAATTAAATAGTTCTGAAATTCGTGTGGCGTTACAGATTGGTTTCGATCAATTCCCCGCTCTTGAGATACAATTTTTTCCATATTTGAGTAACACCTTACTATGATTCCACCTAAATCTCCACCGTTTGTGATTGCCAGAATGGCTGACTCCACTTCGACTGTGATTGCGTTTTCTTTCTGTTTCTGTTTGAAAATATGGATGACCAACCATCCCATAAGGATTGATATTGCTAGCAGCAGAAAAACCTTTACCCAGAGAAACAGTTTTGCAGGTGGATCTCCGATGGGTGAAGTTAAATAGTCCATCTGCGGCGGCATCGGGACATGTGTGTCACTTTGAATGGGATTGGGAATTATTGTTGGCAAATTCGGGAGTATGCTAAAAAGGGCAAACAACGCCGCCAGAACGCTTGCCAATATAACCACTCGTTTCAGATTTACTTTCTTAAAGAGTGCGGTGATTAGAGCCAGGAAGAGCAGTATGATACCCAATGCCAACCCTAATTGAAAAAGCCACGGAAATGAAAGGTTTGGCGATCCAGTTGTTGTTTGAGGAGTACCAACATCCACAGAATCTGGTTCAGCTCCAGGGAAAGGCAAGGCGGGTTGAAACACAAGGTCCGGCAGACTTATCCCAACGACGATTAGGCAAATGATCGTCAAAAGTATTATATGAAGTACTTGGCGGCGTTTGTCTTTTTCCAAGCCCATGCCTCATGGCAGCAAGCTACTGCGTTCAATTCTATAGAACATGTCTTGTTCGCTTCGGAAATCTTGTAGCCCAAGGCAAGTCATGCCGATCTTTTCCAAAACACGCATCGAGGCTTTATTATGGGGATTTGCCATTCCATAGATTGCATCAATATTGGTGATGCTAAAGGCTGATACGATCACAGCTTTCCCAATTTCGGTAGCAAATCCATTTCCCCAATATGGAACTCCAAGCTGCCATTCAATCTCGGGCTGTTTCGGCAGGTATGGATTAAGGCCGGTGAGGCCGATCAAGACCTGGCTGTCCTTCAAGACGCAAGCTCCATGAAAAGATTCCAGGCTGTGAAAATCTTGATCCAACATAAATTGGATATATTCATATGTTCGTTCCACCGTCCAGGGTTTATCGCCAGTGAAACGATGCACTCGGCTGTCTGCCATGATATCCCATAGTGCAGTAACGTCCTCAATTTTCCACTGCCGAATGATAAAGCGTTCAGTTCGCAGAAAAACAAAATCCATCAGGCCATCTCCTTGAGAAGCGCATCAATGATCCGCAGCATGAATTGAATACCCTTTCTGTGATACCCGAACTGGTTTAAACTACCAATCAGATACGTATCCAAGCCAGGGTGGAAAAACATGAACGATCCGGTTGAGCCGGCATTACCCCAACAAGCATATTTTGATGGCATGAGCAGCGGCAAGTGCCGGATTTTCATCATGCCATACCCGTAATCAATTCCCGGGGCAAAACGAACGCAGTCGTCCATTTGTATTAATGTCAGTTCTCTAATCAATTTCCCTTGAACCAGCGCTTGCATGAATTTGAGCAGGTCTTCAAGCGGTGCTGTGATCCCTCCCCCCGCAAAATCCACGCTTAAGGAGCGGTAACCAATGATGTTTCTAGTCCCTAAGTACACACCCGCAACCGGGTAAGGGCTCGCTTCGTTGGGCAAGGAACGTCCAATCAGGAATGCCTGCTCCATGCCCAATGGCTCAAATATCAATTGCTTAAGTGCATAATGGAAAGGCATGCCAGTAACAGCTTCAATCACCAAACCCAACAATTGATAACCAGTGTCAGAGTAATGGAATCCCTGTCCTGGTGGAAATTTGGATTTCAGATTTTCTTTTGACCAGGTAATGACTTCTTTTGGCTGGAACAAATGTCCAGACTGACTAAGGATCTGTTCAAACATCCTTGTACCATTTACAGGTTTGTCTGTAAAATAATCGGGCAACCCGGAAGTATGGTTGAGCAGGTGTTTCAACTGGATCTTGAACGAATAATCGGTGCCCTTGAAAACGTGCGACCGCTCGAGTAGATCTATGTCCAGGAAGTCAATAAGTCGGGAACTAAAAGTAAGTTTGCCTTGTTCGCTCAACATACCGATCAGGACAGCGGTGAATAATTTGCCAACGCTTGTTATATACACAGGCTGTCCCACCTGCATGATGTCGTTTACGGGATTCTTTGCATTCCCACCGGCCAGGTTTAGATGGAGATGATTCCCATCCGAGTGAACAAGCAGATGGGCATTGTGGATATTTTGGTCGGACTTCACGTGCTGGTCAAACAAAGCAGCTATTCGCTGGGTAATGTTAGTTATTTTCATGATTAATCTCATGCATGTTGTTATACCAATCCAAGCAACCTGTTACTAATCAAGATGGTTCAAGTAGCGCCGCGCGCAGGAATAGGCAAGATTATGTTACGAATCAATCTTGGGAAAATCCACTTCCAATATTGCATAGACACATTCATCTGCCCAATGTCCGTTAAACCAGCGTGTCTGCCGCAGTCGCCCCTCCTGTTGCATGCCGATTTTTTCCATCACACGCGCTGAAGCCGCGTTTTTCGCGTGGCAAAACGCCACCACCCGGTGTGCATTCAAGTTTTCAAAGGCAAAGGCTAACATTTGTTGTGCGGCCTCTGATGCATAACCTTTCCCCCAATCTTCATTTCTTACTGCCCAACCAATTTCCCACTCACAGATCGCGAGATTTTGGCTGGCCAACGAGATGCGTCCGATTACATTATCATTTGGTGTAAGCGTTATCCCCAGGTAATAGTCCGTACGAGGTACCACACTAGCGCGCTGGATCGCCTTTTTAAGATATCGTTCTGCTGAGGTACGATTTGCAATTCCTTGCTCAAACTGCCGCATCCCTGGTTGGCTTTCAAAGGAAATTAATGCATCCAGATCATTTGGATTGAAATCACGGATGGTTAGGCGAGCGGTAGTAAGTTTTATGCATCCTCGTGAACTATTTTTTGGGTACATAATTATTCTCTCATTTCAGCTGTTTTTCTCATTTTCGTCAGTGATGGTGTATCCTGCATTACTCAGCTGCATTGGCTTTTTTCCTCCACTCAACGCGGCAAGAAGAAGAATTGCAATGGTCAAGGTTGCAGTAGAAATAGCCTGAATTCCATGGAAATGGTATAAGCGGGCTATGGTGACGATGATCCCAACATGCTTATAAACAAACCACCCACTCAACAAAGAAAAAGCGAAACCGATCATAGACAAAAGAGAAGCAATGATCATTAAGATTCTCTTCTTCTTTTTTCTCCATATTAAAATCAATGAAAGGGTTATTGAGGTGAGGATGGCTGCGCCAATTCCTTGAATTATGTGGATCTCAAGCAAGTTGGTTCCATCAACGACAACTTTTCCGTTTGAATGAATCCATGCTCCTAAGCTGATTGCCACAATTAGGTCCAAAATCGACAATACTGACATAATGATTACGGTAGTTTTCATTTTTCCTGTCCTTTTTATGTATTTCTGATCTTCGTCCTTTTCCAGTTAACCAATTCTTTTTGGAGGCAATTCACCATTAACAGAGCTACGCACTGTCACTTTATTCTTTGGAATTACTCGGAAACCACCGGGAATTCTGAATGACATAGCCAGGTAATTTGTAGTGTTTTCGCAGTATAGTTTGAGCTCATTCTCTTCCTCCTTGATGGTTGCGCATGATTTACAGAAGCCAGTGAACATTTTGTTTTATCTTGTGATTTAATGAAATCGCCTCTCTGCCAGCAGGTCTTCCAGTCGCTCGTGATTATTAGCTTGCACCTCCTGAATGGTGTCCTTGAGCTTGTTACCCTTTACCCCAGCACTGGCAGCGCTCCAAGTATGTTCGTAATCGCATGCACCATCGTCGATGGGATCACACTTTCCGAGCGCCACCTCAACCATCCTTGCAGCCATCCCGCAGCAAACTGCAGGATTGTGATCGGCCAAAGTGCCATTGTGACCGTTAGCAGCAGTAGGTGCGGAAACAGAAATACCAGCGCTTGCAGAGTATTGCCCATCCAGAAACCAAAACGCCGAACCATGCAACCGCCCAGCCATCCGCGGAAGAATACCTCCTCAGGAAGTGCCCGGTTGAGCATCTCCACCACGAAGATAAGCATTAGGCTACCCATGTTGCGCGGCCAACCCGTATATGCCGCAGTATTCATTTCCTCACCTTGCAGCGCACCGGGTGGGATCAGGCGAAACGCCACCGCCGCTATTCCCGCCAAGGCCAGCAGCACCAGTGCCGCCTCACCCAAATTGCGCCGTGTAGGCAAAGCCCATCCCAGTTCTCGAGCAGCATCCCTTCCTGGCCGCCTGCGGACCAGTTGGATGGCAAAGTAAACTAGAGACGGAAAAAACAGTACTGATGCAAACAAGTTAAAACCCATCTCTTTTTCCTCGGTTTGTTCATTTTTTTATAGTGGTAATCGAACACGCTTCTGCTAAAAGATCTTCCAGCCATACGTCTGGCGTAAACAAATGCGCTTGCCAGCCTGGGGCTAATCGATCAAGTAGCACAGCTTGAGCCATCCCGGTATAGTAAAAGCGCCTTTCGCTGGAATCACTCGACAGTCGCTTCATCTGACCGATTTCCCGCGTCCAGCGTTGATCATACCTTTCATAATTGTCAAAATCGGAGGCATCGATTATTTCTTGAACTGGCGAGTATCCCGATCGCTCATGAGCCAGCCTGTATATGCTGAGTTCGGCATAACGACCAACCCCTTCGACCCATTCGCGATAACGCTCAAAATCAATCAGATCGGCACTTAGCCCAGCCGACTGCCGGCGTGCCAGGCGAATTTGCAGAAACTCCCGAGCCAGCAATCTCATTTCTTCATCTGTTTTAGCCTGCAATGCCAGCGCTAGTGTGTCTAGTTCAGCCTGCCAATCCTTACGAAGGTTCGCATTCTCCCAGGGATACACATTCTCCAAGTCCAGGTTAGCCTGTTCTCCCGTCACCAGGCGATCTGGCGCCTTAATACCCTGATAGGCATGTGCAGCTTCATGCAGGATGAATGTTACGTATTGATCTGAACCGCTCACCAAAAGTTCAATGTAGATACGATAAGGAAATAGAGGCTTTATGAATTCGGAAAAATTATCCTGAAGTTGTGAGTGAAGCAGGATAGGAAAATACTCAAAAGTAGTTAGCGTTGCCGCATAGTCCCCACCAATTTTGACAGTAAAAGCTTGCGGAGTGATTCCAGGCACAAGTGTTTGCCGGTAGTATGGCATGCCTTGAAGATCATCACCGGAGACGACTTCCCAGGCTGTGCCGCGTTGTTCGTTTGAGCGGACCGTTTTCCATCCGTCAGGGGGAGGAGCAGTAACGCCTGTCAGGAAAGCATACTCTTCGTTATACAGTATCACAGGGATTACTGCCTGACCCCATCCGGGGAGAATCTCATCACCAAATGTCTGCCTCAAATGATGTGCTTCAATAATGAGGTTTTTTTCTTCTTGCGACAATTTACTGGTAAATTCAGAGCGGTTGGGCAGACATGCGTTATCCCAGGCAACAAGACCAACAGCTGCTAGAAATAGGAATACCAACCCGGCAAGACTGATGAGTAAAGAACGTAAACAACCTATCTTTTTTGTTTTCATAACGATACATCCACTTCTTTCTTAATAATTTACCGGCAACGTTCTTCATGGTGTTCGATACGCTTTCTCAAGGTTCATTCTTTTCAAAGCATCTCCTGATTTCTGCTCGTTAATAAGCTCATCGAAGCGGCACAGGCAGAATTGGAGGATGTGCATTCCCGAAAGCAACGGCCAAATACACTAAATACGCCACTGTACCGGAAGAAAGGATTAATAACGTTATCATTAACACCCTTATGCGCCCATCATATTTCTTACTCTTCTTCAGAATTACAATGGTTACAAGAATCAATGCGACTGATCCCAACAGAATGGGAGTAGAGACAATTATGGATATATATCTGTCACTTCCGCTTACCATTGAGAAATCTCCAAATTTTTCTTCACGGTTCGGCTACATAACCACTCTGATGAATAAGATTGCTTACATCTACATTCAAAATAATCTCCTCCGCATCGAAGTAAGCCCACGGCGAACCCTGATCCAGCCATGTCGCTGAGCCAACTGAACGGAGGTCACTCGCTACCAACGGCTGGCTATGTTCGTTTCGCAGTATCCAGAGGATTTTGGGTTGATCCTCCCCAATATCACGGAAACGCATCGTTTCCATCGAGTCGATCAAACCTGTCTTAGGGTTGAAGCGAACTAAAAAGTTGTCCTCATCATTTTCAAATGGCACATACAAAAGGGCAGTGTTATCGTCAACTGGCTCCCAATGGACGCGAGGATCAGTCACCCAAAGAGCCGGGAACCACATTGCCTCAGCCCAAACGGTCAAGTTAGCGGCCTGGTTGCTATTTGGGTCATTTGCAATGCTCGCCATTGGACTTTCAAAGAAGCTTGCTCCATCGATATACCCCTCATTGACCTTCAAAACAGCAATCCCGAAAATCGTAGCTTCAAAGTAGTGTCGGTAATCCTTGCCAGCAGTATGTACGAAAACAAAGCGTGCTGGAATGGGGATATTCATGAAGGGCTTAAGTTCCCCTCGCCCCAAGATCACAACGGATTCGATTACTGGGATTTCATCGCCATAAACGGTGGTATAAAACCGTTCCACCGGACCCGGAAGCCCGCCCGGCAGCGGCACTGTCTTTACAGGAGAATCATCTTGTGAAAATCGAGAAAAAGGCGTTGGACGGATTTGGATCCCGAGCCAGACAATGACGCCAAAAACCAACATGACAATGGCAAAGATGATAAAGGTGTTGCGAATACCTCTCATGTTCCCTCCCTTGATTACATTATCAAAGAATTACCTCTGGACGATGGGTAGCAACGGCGCCCACACAGGAGTAGGTCAATGCAATAACTCCGATTCCAACAGTGGTGTATACAAGAAATTGACGACGAGTGATTTTGTCGGGCATACTGTGGCCTTATCCTTTCTCTCTGGTTTGCTGAACAGAAAGCAGTGTTAGATTGAGATCGCGAATTTTATTGAGTACGCCATGTAATCCAGCTTGATCGATGTGTTGGATGGTTAATAGAACTTCTCCATTGTCAAGATTTTTTATCAACCATTCTGAAAAATACGTTGACCAATGCTTTTCAAGATGATCTTTTACCCGAATTTCATAAGCTGAGCCAGAATTGGTTTGAGATTCGTTCGCCATGTTTTTTTCCATTCGCGTTACCTATGGGTTGGATTCTTCTGGGTTGGGATAGTATGTCTCGAATATAATTTCGTCAAGATCGTTGTAGGTTTCAACCTTCTTAACGTGGAACCCACCTTCACGTGCAGCCAAATAGGTTCTTTCTGAGATGTTGGCTGGTTGCACCAGATCATCTTCCCAGGTGACCACGACCTTTGTAATTTGTTCATTTCGTAAATAACCGAAGGCAGTGGAATAACCGCGTTCTAGAAAGGTGGTTGTTCCGTAACTACTTACGATAGAAATTGGAACGGTGTTATCAGGGTTATTAATCTCATGGCATAAGTCCGCACCACCTTTAGCCTTCCATTGTTTTAGTGGTTTTTTTTCAAGTTCCAGTACCATCTCGCAGAGTTCAGTATTTCCTTCAATTTGGTGTCCGCTGTACTGAACCAAAACCAGGGCCAGGTCGTTTATCTCGACCTGTTGAATGGCCTCAACCGTGTTTGGATCAATGTGGTACCCTGCAACCGTCATCCCCTTTGCATGGTGGACCGCAATTTCGCCTGGTGTTGTAACTAATGGATGATTCTGCTGCTCATTTTGATTCTGAGTGAACAAAATGGTGAGTAGGATTACGGCTACTCCAAAAACCAAACCTAGGCCTATCAATATCTTTTTCATGTAGCTATCGTAACAAAATGACTTATGTTCGTCGCCTATCTAAAGATCAGGTTCAGGTTTGTTTTTGAATTAAAAAACCATCCCATTTTAAAAGGATGGCTATTACAAGATTTGAAATGAGCTCAGATTAGATTAAGTTCTCTGGCTTTGGTAATTGCCATTGTTCGACTGGTTGCATTCAGTTTTCCCAAAATATTATGAATGTGAAACTTGATCGTACCTTCTGATAGGACCAGGCGTTCTGCAATTTTGCGGTTTGAGCACCCTTCAGCGAGCAATTGGAGAATTTCAGTTTCCCGCGAAGTCAACACGTCCGAAGGAGCTTTTTTTTGATTTTCTTCCTTTTGCGAGTTGCTGAATTCCCTCAGGATATGCAAGGCATAATCCTTATGATTAACGTCAGATTGTTGAAGGTAAGCGTAAATTAATGCCCTGCTGGAATCTCCGACATCCAGAAATATTCGCATGTACTCACCTGGCTCTGCCAATTCAAAACAATTATCCAACTCTTTAGAAGCCTCATCGCGCCTGTCTTTATGGAATAGTATGATCGCTTTATACAGCAATACAACCGCGAGTGAATTCCCACGTCCTAACTTGCGGGAATTTTCGTCTAATCGTTCTAATAGCGAAAAACCAGTTCCGAATCTCTCTTCGTTTTTATCCAGCTTTGTTTTTTCGATCCATAAACGAACCAACATAATTAATCGCAATTCCAGATATTCGTCGATCGGATCATTGCTCACTGCGCTGGATTCAAGGTTTGAAACCTGATTGCGTTCCCATTGATCCAACTGAGTCCAGTTCCCTTGCTTTAGCCAGACTTGCACCCAGGTTACTTCCACCAAACTATGGACAAATGGAGTCAATAAGCGATTCTTTCGTTCGTTCTCCGCGTTCTGGAGAGCATTCAGACTTCCATCAAGGTCATCCCTCGCAAGCATAATTTGAGCCAGGCTTACATTCGCTGTTGCGATGATGTTGTGACTTGGCCACCACTGAGTATGGGCCAGCGCTCTTTTCGCGTAAGTGAACGCTTGATCCAATTGGTTTTTTTCGTAATATAGAAAACTCAAAAATGATTCATCTCTGGACAAATTACCCTGATTGGGTATGTCCCGGTCAATTGCAGTTTGGAGTGAATTCTCTAGAATATCAATGGATTGGGGGAGTTTTCCAACCAACCGGGTCACATTGCCAAGGTCAGTCCAAATATCACGCAAGACAGCCCCAGATTTACGGGCATACTCGGTTCCTTTATTTAACAAATTCAATGCTCGATTGAGATCTCCAAGACTGCGTTGTGCCCATCCCTGTACCCAGTAAAGGACAGCCTGTTCTTTGAGGCTCATTTTTGGAATGCTTTCCAATGCAGTTTGGGTAACATCCATGGCTTGCTGAGGATGACCTGAGCATACTGCTTTCAACCCTCGAAGGATTGGGATCATGGACCGGATGACCGTGATCTCTTCCGCAGTCAGTTTTATTTCATTCGATCCATCCTCTGGTTTTCCCCGTTTCCTGTTGGATGTAATGATTTCTTCAGCCTTATCCAGAAGTGGATCAATTATATCGATCATCCCTGCTTGGGAATACATCTCCGCGACCTGAACACATAATTTGGGTCTCTTGAATAATTCCTCTTGAGGGAATTGTTCAAGCCATTTATATATGGTTGTCATCTGGCCGTTTTCAAGGTATTTTGGCAAGTAGAGGTCTATCAGTCGATTTGCGCTATCCCAGTCCTCTGCCGCTAATGAATGATTGATTGAGGCTTCTACCTCTCCGTGTCGCTCAAACCATATTGAAGCGCGTTGATGAAGTTCAGGAATCAAACCGGGCGAAGCACTCTGGAGGCGGGTGCGTAACAAGTCTGCAAAAAGATGATGGTAACGGTACCAAATCCGTTCGTCATCCAATGGAACGATAAACAATCCCAGGTTTTCCAACTTTTCTAACCGAATCTTTCGCTCAGTAGTAATTATCGAAAATGCAACTTGATTTCGAACCTCAGCTGGCTGGTCTTTTAATCTGGTATTCAACACGTAATCGCACAATGAATCATTTAATCGCTCTAGAATGGATGTTTGTAAAAGAAAGCTTTGAATTTCTGATGGCTGGCGGCTCAGTGCTTCTTCTGCCAGGTAATCCATAATAAATCGATGGCTTCCTGAAAATGCATCAATGAACTGGGGTATATTCTCCCGACCTTGCATGGATACTCCTGCCAACTGTAAACCGGCAATCCACCCTTCTGTACGATTCCCCAATTTTGTTACCTGCTCCAGGGATAAATCCAGGGCGAATACCTGGTTCAATAACTTGGTTGTTTCTATAGGATTGAACCGCAAGTCATCTGCCCGGATTTCGGACAATTGGCCGCGTGCTCGCATTCTGGATAGCGGAATTGGCGGGTCTGAACGAGTAGCCATGACTATATGGACTTTTTCGGGTAAATGATCCAGAAGAAACGAGATTCCATCATGGATTGCAGGGTTGTTTATGAATTGATAGTCATCCAACACCAGTAGTACCGGCCGATCCAATTCCTGCAGATCATTGAGTAACATGGCTAAAGGTGTTTTAGGATAAAGTGGATCGGCAGAATGGATGATCTCCTGGGTCGCTGTCCTTATCTCAAGGTCAACCTTCTCTAAAGCTGCGGTCAAGTAAGCCAAAAACCGCGTGGGATCGTTATCACCCGCATCCAATGAAAACCAGCATACTTCCCAGGGTGTCGGAGTATTCAACTTTTGGAGGAAATCAATCCATTCAGCTAACAGCGTGGTTTTTCCGTATCCGGCAGGAGCGCTTATTAATGTCAGTGGTTTTTTTGAACCTTGTTCTATTTTCTCGAGAAGTTGAGGACGGGGGACATAATCCTTTCGTAGGCGAGGAATAAACAATTTCGTTTTGATAAGGGGCTGTGGACCAGGCTCAACATGAGGGATTGGAGTGGCAATTTTAGGAAACACATGGATCTTTGTGGTCTTTCCAGTCCGAATCTCTTGATAGAATGCCAACAATTCATCATCGGGGGATTGGCCGAGTTCATCATTTAATATGCGCGAGTATTCTTCAAATTGATGTAAAGCAGCGTTTCGTTGCCCGGCTTGTGCATAACACTTGATAAGTGTTCGCTGTGCGTTTTCATCCAGAGGGTCGAGGCTGACCCATTGACGGGTTTTTTGAATAGCCTTATCCCATTCTCCAAATGATGCATAGGCAAGAGTTAATTTTTTAAGGGAAAAAGCAAATTCTTGAAGGAAGTTTTCACGTTGCAAATATTGCCATTGATCGAATTCTGGCGAATCCCGTAAATTTAATCCCTTCAGGAAACTTCCCCTATATAAAGCCGTAGCTTTCTCAAGATTGGAAAGGCATCCTAAACAAACATTGCCCTCATGACGATGTGACTTGATGTTAGCCAGAAGCTGATGAAACTCATCCGTATCCTGCCAGAACAAACAGGAGGAGTTGATCATGACCGTTTCTCGATTGCTGGTTATAAAATCGGGTCCTAAATCACGATTGATCGAGAAAATGGTGCGGCGCAAATTTGCGTTGGCACGCTGTTGGTCATATTCGGGCCAAAATAATGTCGCCAGGCTTTCTCTGGATGAAGGGGATGAGGAGGAGAGACCAAGATAGGCCAGTAATGCAACTGTTTTTCGGGTTTCGAGATTAATAACGTTGCCATTACGTTCGATTGTGGGAATTCCCAGCCAGAATATTTTTATACCTTCCATTAGTCTTCTTTGTTGGGATCACGCTACTGTTAGTTAAATTACCTTACGGGACCCCATTAAGTAAATTATATACCCGTTGAGAAATTGGCGCTAAAGCTGTGACCTCATGGTGTTGCTAATTTGATTTTGCATGATAGTAATTTGATTTGACCTTTAGAAGGCATCTTATTGATCGTTTCCTGTAACAAATATTCAACGGAATTGTGTCGGCGCTTTAGTAAGATCACTATGGATGTTTCGTTGGTTATTGAGGTAAAGTGATGAATCGAAAATCTGAAACCCGCCGTATTTGGATCTTTCTTCTGTTTGCTTTCGGTATCGCCTGGCTGACGGCTCTGGCCATCGCTCTGACTGGCGGTATCGCAAAAAGTCCAATCCTTCTGCCTGGATTGGGAATCAAACTGGCTACGGTTTTGATTGCGTGTATTTACATGTCAGCCCCAGCGCTTGCCAATATTCTCACACGCGTTATCACCCACGAGGGATGGGGTAATTCCTGGCTTCGCCCTCACTTCAAGACAGGTTGGCGTTATTGGCTGGCCACCTGGTTGTTATTACCTCTATTTATCTTTGTCGGTGCAATTGCCTACTATCTTCTTTTCCCAAGCCATTTTGACCCCACGCTTGCCCGAATTCGCCAATTGCTCCCTGCTGGTGCAGCAACATTCAATCCGTGGGCGATCCTAGCATTACAAGTTTTCCAGGGAATATTTCTAAGTGTTGTAATAAATGCTCCATTTACTATTGGTGAAGAATTTGGCTGGCGGGCTTACCTGTTGCAGAAGCTGCTTCCTGTTGGGACCCGCAAGGCCATTTTAGTTTCGGGGGTGGTGATTGGTGTCTGGCATTGGCCGGTGATAATTCTGGGCCACAATTATGGGCTAGGCTATGATGGGTTCCCTGTACTCGGCTTGCTGGCTATGGTCTGGTTTTCCATCGGGTTATCGTGCTTTCTAAGTTGGGCTGTTTTGCGCTCGCGCAGTGTCTGGCCTGCGGTCATCGGTCATGCTGTCTTGAATGGTTTGGGCGGAATCGGGATTTTATTTTCTACGGGAGAAATCAACCTTCTCCTCGGCCCAGGTCCAGCGGGAATTATCGGCTCACTAACCTTCACCATCTTTGCAGTGTGGTTGTTTCTTGATCCGCGAGCATTACCACCACAAAGAATAGCTGAAAAAAAGATGACATTCATACCGGAAGTGAATTACCCCAATAAGAAGATAGGAACAAGAGATGAAAACGCCCATTAAAACAAAACGATTAATCCTTCGCCCTCTACACATTGACGATCTCCATATGGTTCTGGCAATTACTGGAACGCCTGACACATACCACTACATTCCGGAGAAGTCGATGGACGAGCTGGATGCGCGCAGCATGATTGAACGCGGCCAGAATAATCCCGAATTCGATGATATCCCTGCTGATTTAGCCGTTGAGCTCATCGAAACAGGCGAACTGGTTGGGTTACTTTCATTCAGCACGATCAGCACACGGTTCAGAGCTGTCGAAATAGGTTGGATGGTCCATAAAGCCTATCGTGGAAAAGGGTATGCCAGTGAAGCTGCCCACGCTCTGATCAATTATGGTTTTTTGACCCTTGGATTACACCGCATCATTGCTACTTGTGATCCGCGGAATATTCCAAGTGTTCGGATCATGGAGAAGTTGGGTATGCGCCGAGAAGCAGAATTTGTAGACAGTGTGGTTTTGGGCGATGGAGAATGGCATAACGAATATTTCTATGCCATCACCAAAAAGGAGTGGGGAAAACGATTTGATTAGGAAGATATTAATTGCACAAATGGATGATGGTATTGAACAAGACACCTGTTAGATATTCAAGGGTAAGGAGGAAAAATGAAGGTTTTAAAAGGATTGAATATAAACATTGTCAGGATGGAAAGGGACAAGGCAGTAAGAATAATGTCAGGTTCATTGGCATTGATAATATTGTTTGTTCTTCAATTCTTTGCTGGAAAATCAGGATGGGAAATCGCCAACCTGTTCACATATGACTCGGTAGACCCCAATCATCTTTTCGCCCGGTTGTCAGTTCATCATCTGACACAAATGCTGATCGCTTTAGTAATCATTTTAATCATCAAAGCCGTGATCCTGGTGGATTTTGGGTTTCACCTTGGCAATAGAAAAGTGGGAAAGCAGTGTCTCCTGATCTTTACTGGTGCGGTCGCGGGGATCGCTCTGGGTTATCATATCCTCATGGCAGTGACTGGTCAACCAATCGCTTATAGCTATCCACTGACCACGCAGAATATGCTCGGATACCTGGGATTTCAACTCCTGTTGAGCGGTCCCTCTGAAGAAATTCTTTACCGCGCATTGCCAGTAACAATCCTGGCCTTTGCCTTTGGAAAGAAAACAACCGGCACCCGAAATGTTACCTTGGAAGTTGTGCTGTCTTCTGTGCTATTCACAGCAGCGCATATTACGTGGACCGTCTCGCCGTTTTCTATTTCGGAATTGAATATCTTTGGGCTGGTTTATGCTTTTGGCATGGGTATCTTGAATGGGTTTGTATACCAGAAAAGCCGCAGCATCCTGTACCCCATGCTGATGCACAGTATCAGTAATGTTTTGATGGTTGGGACCGGATATTTGTTTGCCGTTCTTATTTAGGACCGGGCAAATTGCAAAATATGTCCGTGGAAAAGCTAAGCGTGTGATGAGGAATGACATGACAAAAAACAGAGGTGGCAGAATGATTTTTACAAAGGTGTATGCTCCGGTTGAGCAGCATTCAATTCTTCAATCTATACTCCTGCATTTGTTTCCAGGCGTGCTGATCACGTTTGCGTTTGTTTTGCTGGGTCCATGGCTGAAACAAAACCATCTACCGCCACTTCTTGCGCTCTTAATTCCGATCCTGATCGTCCTTATACCTTTTGAATTAGGCTGGTTGTATTATCAGGGGTTTCGCCGAAATGGAAGGCTCTCACTCAAAGGAATTGTGGTTAATCGTGAACCTTTACCACTGAAAGACTATCTCATTATTGTCCCGTTATTGTTATGGTCCGTGCTGATATTCATGTCGCTGGGTGGGTTGGATCAGGTTATTCTGAACAATCTTTTTCAATGGCTGCCAGGTTGGTTCCAGATCGGCCAAATCACTCCTGGGGAATTCAGTCAACCCATACTCACTATTACCTTCATACTCTTTCTGGCACTAAATGGGTTTGCAGGTCCTATTGTAGAAGAGCTTTACTTTCGTGGCTACCTGTTACCAGGTATCGAGTACTTGAAGGGTTGGGCGCCATTTTTCAATGTATTGCTTTTTTCGCTTTACCATTTCTTTTCACCCTGGCAGTTTATCCCGCGTATCGTGGCATTTTACCCATTGGCTTTCGTTGTCCGGAGGAAAAACAATATCTATTTGAGTATGGCAACCCACTGCCTGTTGAATACGGGTTTCTGTCTATTATCAGCGCAGTTATTCTTTTAGCAACACCCTTTCCCAGCGGTGGAACCTTTAAAGGAGAGGCAGTTGAAGATTGAAAAGATCGAGAAAGCACAAAGAGAAAAGGCGATTGCATTGATTCATGCTGTATTTCATCAATTTGAAGCTCCAGATTATTCCCCGAAAGGAGTGGGAATTTTCAAGAAAACAGCATTATACAACGAAGATTTTATGGATACCTTGGAATTGTTCGGTGCATATGATGGAGAGCGTCTCATTGGTATTATTGCAACGAGAAACCGCGGCAACCACATTGCGTTGTTTTTTGTAGATGGAAGTTTTCACAGGCAAGGTGTGGGGAAGAAACTATTCCAAACGGTAGTGGAAAATAGCCCTGGCAATGAAATAACGGTAAATTCCTCGCCATACGCTGTCGCAGTCTATCACCGTTTGGGCTTTGTTGATACGAATATTGAGCAAAATGTAAACGGAATCAAGTTCACGCCTATGCAATTCACGAAATGCAAAGAAAGCGAGGTGACCGATATCTGATAATGCCAACGGCAGACGCCAGTCTCTGGTGTCTGTCGCCTGGATCAAAGACTTTTGTTCTGCTTGACTAAGTCTACTGATCCACTTGTTATTCCTGCTCACTAAAAAACTAACCAAGGAGTTTGTGGCCATGAAACTAAATAGGATTTTCTTCTGTGTTCTACTGTTTGCAGTCATTCTTACCGGATGTACATCTACAAAACTTGCGGATATTTATGACGAAAACACCGTAATTGAACGTGGAAAAGGGGTTGTCGAGACAATCAACACCCAGGATTTCAATTTGGTCAATGCTGAATTGAGGGATGATCTCGAAGATCAACTCACTGCGAGTCAATTGAAGGATGCAATGGGGCAAAAACTGACAGATGCGGGATCTTTTGTTGAATTTCAATCCGTTTCCGCATTAGGCCAGAAAAGCAAGTCGACGGGCGAGGATTATGCCACAGTTGTCTTGGTCGGGAAATACGAGAATGGTACCCTTATCTTCACGATTACGATGGATTCAAACCTGGATCTCGTTGGCCTTTATCTGAAATAGGATTGTGAGATAGGTAGGTAGTAAAACCGTTCATAATTATCAATACCTTCGCCAATATTATCAGTGGCCATTTATACCGCCACGCATTGCAGTCCTGGCAAGATGTAATCGGCACATTTGGGCTCTATTCAATGGCTTCATACATTTGGCGAAGGTATTGAGTTAACGAATAGATTGAGCAGCCAGAGTAATAAGCTGGCTGTAACATCAAACTATCTATTCGATGATTGCCCCTAGGGCAATTCCATTGCAGATCACTTTGCGATTTCAATACTGATTTTGGGATAATTAATTTATCCCAGAGACTGTAATGTAGGTTGTTACAAGTCACCACTCTGTTGCATAACGAAAAGGTATTTCCTTATTCTTTAAGGAGGAACATCGTGAATCCACATCTTATCGTACTTCCTGCTTTTGAAGTGATTGGTCCGAAAACATATATCAGCGGGCTAGATAATGAGCAGTTTGGCCAGTTTTGGGAACAGTGCCGGACGGACGGCCGCCTGCAAACCGTCCATCTTATCCAGCAGTTGTCGGGGAAGCCTGTCGGCAGGCAAACTAAAGGGTTTGTTTTGGGGGTCTCGCGTGTCGAAATGAACCCGGCTAAGCGTGATTTTGATTATATGATAGCGGTCGAGGTGCCAGAAGGAGGCCTACCTACCGAGCTAGCCTGTGATGGTTTAAGTCGCTATACCGTGCCAGCGAGTCTTTGGGCAGTGTTCGAATGTGACGGAGAGATGCCTGGAGCGCTGGTCGCTTCGGAGATGTATGCCTTTATGGAGTGGCTGCCGACTTCCGGTTACCAGCACGCCCTGGCTCCGGAGATGGAAGTGTATACAGCCAGCCAAGTACCGTACTGCGAATTTTGGCTGCCGATCTGTCGGACTATGTAAGAATGGGCAAAGGCAAAAATCGGTGATATCAGCAGTTAACAAACTATAGTCGCACGTTACCAGTTAAGGATTGCGTGTACCGCATATCTAATTACACATGACCTGGAGATGACTGATGACATCGCACAAGTTACGCACCAATGATGCGCTCATAACGATCGCCTGATTGACTAAAAGTTCGTCTTTTCTTCAAAACAAACCACCAACCTTATCTTTAGATAGAAGCCAATTATTGTTGAATGGAATAATATGAAATCAAGAAAAAAAGACTATCCATGTATTGATTTCGCAGGAAACAACAGAATGCTTGGTCTTCCACGGCTCCAAGAACTTGTCGCCTTCTGCTCTACCAAAGGGGAGGCCATCAAATAAACCGTGGAATTTTGAAGTAATCATAGGAACCTGAAATGATTCATGCCGAGCAAGAAAAAGTACTTGACGAACCCACGTTAAACAGATACTATACGAATATCGATTAGCTACCGCAGCGTGCCCGGCAAGCGTGGACCAGAGTTCGTCAGGTTGCCTGATCTGCAGAGCCCGCCGCACAAATGGCACGGATTCAGGATTTTGACTCATAACCCGGAGGTCAGTGGTTCGAATCCACTCCCCGCTACTAAAGTCAAACCAGAGTCCGTCGGGTTATAATTTTTTATTCCCCAGAGGGGCGCCGGGCGGATGAATTAACCTCCGAATAAAAGGAATTTTCAAAAAACCACGTTGTTCTTAGCTGTCCGCAAAGGGTGTTCCGCAAGGAAAATCCGTTTTCCATTCCAATCTCTCAAACCCTCAATGTCGCTCAAATAATTAAAACCCCAGAGGAATTCCACAAATCGCGCCCTGGTAATATTTGGTATCGGGAGGCACCGAAATAATTCCTGAATTCACAGTTTGCGTGCCTCCCAATCCGAAGCGCTTTTCCACGCGGATAAAGTCTTTCCCGCAGACCCTCCATACCCGCACCTTCTCGCGGAAAGCAAGGGAAGCTTGGATGGTTCCGGCTTTCAGAACATACGCCGAGATCGTTTTATACGGGTAAGCTGACTGCTGCAGCCGTCCTCTCGCAATCCACTTTTTCGGCTTTTTTATGGGTTTGATGATACAATTTCCGCTGAATAAACCATCGCGGGAAGGCACCGCGCTTGAAGAGTTGCGACGATCTGACAAAATAATCTTGGAGTCCGATTGATGCGAAGAAATATCCTGAATTTATCCGATGGGGAGGCCGCGTGATGGATCATCCTCTGAAACGTTTATCTGCCGCCGACTCTTCGGGCAATCAAGTCCTGGTCATCGGCGACGCGCTGATTGACCATCAATACTGGATTGAGCGCATGCCCAAGTCCGGCGAGGATACCGCAATTCTTTCCACCTCCAAAAACGTCGGCGGCTCCGCCGCGAATACCGCGATTGCGCTGGCGTATTTGGGCGTGCCCACCAAATTTTATGGGACGATTGGCAAAGACCCGGATGGTGAGTTAATTTTGGAACAGATGCGGGCTGTGGGCGTGGATACTTCCGGCATTCAGTACGGCGAGGGCACGGGCTTTACCGTTACAATGATTGAGCGCAACTCCGAGCGGACGATGTTTTCCTTTCGCGGCGCGTCCTCCCAGGCCCTGACCTTCGAGCCCGGGCTTGTTGCAAGCCTGGATCGCTGCCGGCTCCTGCTCACCTCAGGTTACCAGCTGCTTTATCCCGAGCAGGCAAAGCTTATCCTCTCCGCTGCCGAATACGCCCGGGACGCAGGCAGGCTCGTCGCGCTGGATCCGTCTCCCCTGATTGGCGATGTGCCCCCCGAGACTCGCGGCAGGATGTTGGAGCTGACCGATATCCTGCTGCCAAACCTGCGCGAATTACAGATTCTCACCGGAGAAGAAGACAAAAGCGCGGTGTTTGAAAAAGCCGGTCGCTTGTCAAAATGCGTGGCGGTGAAGCTTGGTTCCAAAGGCGCCTGGATGTCCATCCAAACTGGATTTGAGCTGGCCGATGGCGCCAGAGTCCCGTCTGATTCCATTTATCAGGCTCCGGCGCTTCAGATTACGCCCGTGGACACAACCGGAGCAGGGGATGCCTTCAATGCCGGCTTTCTGGCAGCGTTCGTGCGGAATGAACACCCGGAAAATTGGCTCAAATCCGGCAACAGTCTGGCTGCTAAAGTGGTCCAACAACGGGGAGCCGTTTCCATTTTTTTCGCGCCGCCCCAGGGTTCTGTCAATTAAGTTTCAACACATAGGAGAAACCGATGCAAAAACATAATCTGGTAGAAGTTCAGCCCGAGATAAAAACGGCGCTGGAATCAGGTGGGGCCGTGGTCGCCCTCGAATCAACAATCATCTCACACGGCATGCCGTATCCGCAGAATGTTCAGATGGCGAACAAAGTGGAGTCAATAATCCGCGAGGCAGGGGCTGTGCCGGCCACAATCGCTATCATGGATGGAAAGATTAAAGTCGGGCTTTCGAAAGAAGAACTGGAAATCCTCGCCAAATCAAAGCCGGTCGCGAAAGTTTCCATGCGCGACCTGCCGGGTGTGATTGCCCGGAAACAGCTTGGCGCCACAACCGTCGCGACGACCATGTACGGCGCGCATCTGTCAGGCATTAAGGTGTTTGTTACCGGCGGGATTGGCGGGGTACACCGCGGCTACGAAGAAACGATGGATGTCTCGGCAGACCTGGAAGAACTCGCTCAGACGGATGTCGTTGTGGTATGCGCCGGCGCCAAGGCCATTCTGGACCTTCCCCGCACCATGGAATACCTGGAGACTAAAGGCGTCCCCGTGATTGGTTATCAGACTGATGTGCTGCCGGCATTTTTCTCGGCGCGCAGCGAGATCAAGCTGGTCGAAAGAGCGGATTCTGCCGATGAAATCGCACAAATCGTGATTGCCAAATCTCAGCTCAATATGCGCGGCGGTGTTTTGGTGGTGAACCCGATCCCCGAAGCGTATTCCCTGGACCATACCTACATTGACGGAATTATCGAAAAAGCAGTCGCGTCCGCGCGGGATAAGAATGTTACCGGAAAGGAAATCACCCCATTCCTGCTGAGTGAGATTACCGCCCAGACCGGTGGGAAAAGTCTGGAGGCGAACCTGCAGTTGGTATATAACAACGCGCTGCTCGGCGGGCAAATCGCGGTCTCCCTGGCGGCGCACACCCAGGAGTGACAAGTTTCAGCCGCACCAGTTGACGAACAAGTCCCAGGTTATCGTGCCCAATCCGGGGGATGGTCCGCGTAAGCCATCTCCGGGTTCTGGTTTAATTCGCGCCTGCCCCGACTGCGCAAATTTCCCTGGCGCGTTTCTAACGCTCAGGCATTATTGAGCGTGCCAGACATTCCCACGCCCACCGCGCAAGGTAGCTTTGGCAGTCTGTTTGAAAGCAAGCGGGCTGGGCGCGCAAAGAAACTCGCGCCAGCACGCGCAGCGAACTTGGAAGAAATTCAAACGGGGAAGGGTGTTCGCGCTGGAAAGCAGCGCATTTTCAACCGGCTTATGGGCAGGTTTTCAGCCAATCATCCAGCTCGCGATGCTTCAGAATCAAGCTGAACCCAAGCTTCCGGGAAGCCCGGCAGCAATCCAGGAAGTTCCCATCCAGGTCAGTATATTCCACCGCGAAAACAGGTTTGCCAGCCTGAACATAAACGCTCATCTCATCCGCCCAATCGTAATAAAAGGCGTCTTCAATGACAGCAAAATCATAGAGCCCTGCCAGGTCACCTGCCTGGTCTGGGGCGTTCTTCTGGGCGATGGCAAGCCCGCGCGCGTGAGCCTCTTCCGCCAACCACAAAGCAAACCGCAGTTGGTCAGCATAGGTCAGGGGAAAGCCGGTGTCGTTGGTGTAGCTCTCCAGGTTGTCCGGTTCAAGCGCGTCAAAGCCTTTGGCTTTGCACAGGTCCAGGCGCGCCCGCAAAATGGGGGCCAATTTATCTATCTGGCGGATGTCCAGCCATTTTTCGCCCGGCCAGCCTTCGTAATCCTTCCCCAGCAGTTCAGCAGGGAACTTTCCCGCGTCCGGGCGCCAATCTTCGTACGAGCCCACGCTGACATAACACACAACCCGGCTGCCTTTGGCGTGCAGCGCGTCGATGACGGACTGCTCAACGTAGAGGTCCACTTCAAACACGTCCGCGTCAACCGAAGCATCAACTTCGGGTTCGCTGAGCTGTATTTGCCAGTTTAAGCCCACAGCAGGCTGCCACCAGCCCGCTGGAGAAACAGGGGAGGGCGTTGAGGTGTCCATCATTGTTATACCTGGAACCCGCTCTGGTGCGGGCTGGGACAGACAACCCGCAAGGATGTGGGGAAGGAACAGGAAGGTTAACAATGCCCCACGCCGCATCCTATTTTGTTTTTTTCCGGGCGCGATACTGTTCATTCGATATTCCCTTTGCCAGGCCGCATGGTTTTGTCAGAATTAATAGCGGGCGGACCTATAAGAACACAGCTTCACATTCAACAATTCTTCAACCCAGGCGGGCGGGGCTTATCAGAGCTGTTCCAGACCAGCTTTGGCCGCGCAGGCAGCCACCAGGCGCTAATCCCGACTTTCCCGACGCGCGCTGCCCAGCCGCCCGCGCTAACTCTGCTCCCGCAGCCGCTTTGCCTCTTCCGCGCTTACCCCCAACACCACCGGCGTGGAGCGGTAGCCGATGCCCATGCGGTCGATGCCCATGTCAATCAGTTCAAAGAAATGCTGTTGGGTCCGGATGCCGCCCGAGCCTTTAATCTTGCAGCGTCCCCGCGCGGTCTCCATCATCAGCGCGACTATCTCTCTGGTGGCGCCGTCGCTTCTGCCGCCAGAATAAAAGCCGGTGGAAGTCTTCAGGAAGTCCGCCCCCGCGGCAATGCCTGCATCGCAAGCCCGGCGGATTTCCTCCGGCGTCAGCGCGTCGGTCTCAAAGATTACCTTAACTTGCGCGCCGTGGGCATGGCAGACTTCAGTCACCGCGCGGATATCAGCTTCCACCTCGGCAAACATCCCGCTGCGAATCCAGCCGTAATTCGCGACGACGTCCAGCTCGGCCACCTCACCCCCGCGGCAGTATTCTTCAGCTTGTATCACTTTGGAGCGCGTGGTGGAGAGGCCAAACGGGAAGTCGCACACCACGCAGATTCTCGTATCCGTGCCGCGGGTCAGTTCAGCGGCAATGCCCAGCGACGCGGGGTTGATGCACACGGTGGCGCAGCCAAAGTCAATACCTTCCTGAATAAATTTGCGGATTTCCGCCTGGGTAAATTCGGGCTTGAGTACGGATTGGTCGATATATGCGGCTAATGCCTGGATGGACATTTCGCTTGCTCTTTTTGTGGGTTTCATGGCGTTCAACTCCCGTTTCCTGATGGGTTAATCAAAAAAAAATTACCAGGATGGTAATCATACTGCGTTTTGCTTAAGCGCTCCAGCTTTTCAGAAATGTTACGAGCAATCAGTCTGTTCGCTGTTTAATGATATCCCACGCCAGGATAGGCCGCCAGCCAGGCCAGGAAACCCTGTCCTTTTCGCGAGCCGCTATTCCAATAATCACGCAAAAACGCCGCGAAACTATCCTCCACGGCGTTCCGGCTTTCAAAAAAGGGCCTGCCGGTGTGCGTGGAAGAGAAAGCTCTGCCCCTACTTCACCAGCGGCACAATCAGCAGCGACGCCATGCCAATCAGCTTCATGAAAATCAACGTGGAGGGGCCGGCCACATCCTTCAGCGAATCCCCCACGGTATCCCCGATAACCGCGGCGATATGTTCCGGCGTCCCGCGCGATAACTCCAGATTCTCAATCATCTTCTTGGCATTATCAAAGGCGGTGCCAGTATTGTTAAAGAAAGGCCCCAACAGCGCCGAGCAAGCCACCGAACCGACCAGAACTGCCCCGAGCGCGTTCATACCGAAGGCAAAGCCAATCCCAATCGGCACCAGAATGCTGATGGCGCTCGGCAATATCATCTCGCGCAAGGCGTTGCGCGTGGCGATATCTATGCACTGGGAGTAATTTGGCTTCGCCAGCCCTTTGAGAATGTCGGGGTTTTGTTGGAATTGACCGCGCACCGCGTCCACCATTGCCTCCGCGGTTCTGGCGGTGGAGCCGATGACCAGTGAGGAAATCAGAAAAGGCAGGCAGACCCCAATGAAGAGGAAGCTCAGGTTAAACGGCGTGGTCACGTCAATCGCGTCGATGCCCGCCAATTTATAAAAGGTCAGGAAGATAACAAACGCGGTGACCGTCCCCGAAATCATCGCGTAAGCTTTGGTGATGGCTTTCATGGTGTTTCCGACCGAATCCAACCGTGAGAGCTTGTCAATCACGCCCTGAGCCGCGCGCGACATGCCGGCAATCCCAGCCGCGTTATCCACAATCGGGCCAAACGCGTCGGCAGCCATAATAAAGGTAATCAGCAGGTCGGTTCCAATATTAACCGCCACCAATGCCAGCAGGCTGTTGCCCGACAACTCATAAATCCCGATGACGACCCCCATTAAAACCAGCACCGGCAGAACCGGGCTTTGCAATCCGTAGGCCATGCCGGTAATGATATTCAGGGCTGCGCCGCGATTCGAGGCCCGGGCAATTTCGCGGACGGGTTTACCTTCCATACCAGCATAGTAGCGCGTGCTTAGCGAGGCAACCGTAGTAATCAGCACGCCTAAAGTGGCCGCGATGCCAATAACCCAATTGCCCAGAAACCAAATGGACATGCTGAGCGCCCCGATGATGCTGAGCGCCGAACTGACAAACAACCCGACATTAAACTGAGCGGAAGGGCTCATGCCTGGTATCCACTCCCGACTGGCAGATATTCCCGCGGCAGAAGCGAAAACGCCCACGCTCTGCAGCAAAAAGGGAAAGAAAATCGCTTTGGGTCCATATACAGAAGCCATCGCGACTGCCACAATGGAACCAGTCACCAGGTCATCGCTAAAGGTCTGAAACAGGTCAGCGCCCCGACCGGCGCAGTCCCCAACGTTATCGCCCACCAAATCCGCAATGACCGCCGCGTTGCGCGGGTCATCCTCCGGGATATTGGCTTCTATCTTGCCCACCAGGTCCGCGCCAATATCCGCGGATTTTGTAAAAATACCGCCGCCAATCTGAGCGAACAAAGCCGCCAAACCGCCGCCAAAAGCAAAGCCGATCAGCGCGTTTGGATCCCTGAAGATGCTGAAGAGCACCGAAAGTACAATCAGGCTTAATCCGGTGATGCATAAGCCCATAACCGAGCCGCCAAACAGCGCGGTGCGGAAAGGTTCGCGTTTGCCTTCCCGGGCGATATCCGCGGTTTGCAAGTTCGTGCGCACGCTGACGCTCATCCCGATGTAGGATGCCAGCAGCGACGTCAGCACCCCAAAAACCGCCGTGACCGCCGCTTTCCAATCCAGAATCCAATACAACAGCCCGGCAAAAAAGGGCGTGACGAATAAAATGGTGCGAATCTGCCGCCTCAGGTAGGTCTGGGCCCCAAAGCGGATATCGCCAGCCACCTCCACCATTTCAGGCGTGGTGATTGGGCGCAAAGTAATCCGCAAAATGAAATACGACGCCAGGGCAATCCCAAGCAAACCTGAAATCAGCGAGACCGTGTAATACTGCATATCCAGGGTGAACGCGAGCACAATACAGATCGCGAGGACAAAAAGCCCGAGGTAGAACCAGCGGCTGTGAAAAACCGTTCTTCTGGCGTTCCAGATGGCATTTTTGGTATTTATGGGTGCAATGGAGTGCATCATTAATCGTTATCCTTCCTGGCGGTGGTTGATTGAGGTATGTCCTGTGTTGGAGCTCAGACTGGCGGAATCTTGAATTTTAGGACAGGAATTCCGGAGCTGTCCGCTGGAAAAATTATTTGATTATCCGGAAAAGAATTATACAACCAAGCCGCTACCGCGCAAGAAAACTGTTCGCGGCCAGGCTTGTTCTCGTATTTTAATAAGAGCAGGGTATAAACGTGGTAATAGCGCCCTCCCCGCCAGTTTTGGGGCATGTATAAGATTTGCCAAAACAGGTTTTGATTCTGCCGCCCGACAGTGATAGGCTTAGCGTATGAACGAGAGTGAAAGATATGCCCAAAATTTATCCGAAAAAGAGGCTCAAGCTCTGCTGGGCGTTCTCCAAACCCGGTTTGAAGCGCACCCGCAGCGCCACCCTGGAATTGACTGGGCTGAGGTAGGCGCGATCTTGGATGCCCGCCCTCACAAGCTTTGGCCTTTGCGGGCAATGGAAGCCAGCGGTGGCGAGCCGGATGTGATTGGAAAAGATCCTGCCAGCGGGGAGCTGCTCTTCGTGGATTGCTCTGCCGAAACCCCGCTCGGGCGCCGGAACTTGTGCTACGACGCCGCCGCGCTGAATTCCCGAAAAACAGCCAAACCAGAAGGCTCCGCGTGCGGCATGGCGGCAGCGATGGGCATCCGGCTGCTGAGCGAAGAGGAATATCTGCGGCTGCAAAGCCTGGGGGAGTTTGACCTGAAGACTTCCAGTTGGCTCCTTACCCCGGAAGAAGTGCGTAAACTCGGCGGCGCTCTCTTTGGAGACCGGCGCTACGGGCGCGTATTCTGCTACCATAACGGCGCGGAGTCTTACTATGGCGTGCGGGGCTTCCGCGGTTTGCTGCGGGTCTGATTATTATCCAGTACAAACAAACGGCAAGCCCGCCTGACTTGTAAGCTCAGTGCTACCTGGGATAGAGCCGCCCGCGACCATGCCGATCGGCGGCAGCGCATGGCCTTCCCAAGCAGGATTATTGGCATTGATGAAAACCGGCAGGTTCTCAAGGATTTCACAACCTCCACCGCGCAACAGCCAATCCCCAGGTAAGTAGGCAGCCCGCCGCGATTCAGGTTCTACCGGTAAAAGAAAAGCACCGTTCACATATGAGCGGCGTTTTCTGTCCGGACAGCAAGAGCGGCGGCTATTTCTGCCCGTAATACGCGTTTGGCCCATGTTTGCGGGAGTAGTGTTTCTCCAGCAGGTAGCCCGGAGCCGGCTGCACCTGAGGCGCTAAACCCTCGGTGAGCCAGGCCGTCTGCGCGACTGCCTCCAGCACGACGGAATTCTCAACCGCGTTGGAGACATCCATTCCCCAGGTGAATGGTCCGTGCTTGGAAACAAGCACAGCTGGCATTTCGAGCGCGTCCAGGTTTTTCTGGCGGAAGGTTTCCACAATCACTTTACCGGTATTCAGTTCGTATCCAGTTTCTATTTCGGTTTGTGTCAGCGCCCGGGTGCACGGGACCGCGCCGTGAAAATGGTCAGCGTGGGTTGTGCCATAACAAGGGATTTCCCTCTCCGCCTGGGCAAAACTGGTCGCGTAGGTTGAATGCGTATGAACCACCCCGCCAATGCGCGGAAAACTGCGGTACAACTCCAGGTGCGTAGCCAAATCAGATGACGGCCGCAGCACGCCTTCCACAATCCTGCCTTCCATATCCACGACCACCATGTCCTCAGGTTTCATGCTGCCGTAGTCAACCCCGCTGGGTTTAATAACGACCAACCCTTCCTCCCGCCAGACCGCCGAGGCGTTGCCCCAGGTGAGGGTTACCAGACCGTAGCCTGGAAGGCTCAAGTTGGCCTGGCAGACTGCCGCTTTCAATGCTTCTAACATAGGTCAACCTTCTTTCGAGCGTTAATCATTTTTGTTAATCTTCCCATAAATCCTGCAGGCTAACAATAAGCGCTTTCACAATCTCTCGCGGGGGCGAGTTTGAGGGCTGCTCGCGCCGTTACCGTATTATGAGGCTTGCGCGGGCTTATTATGGTTTTTCCAGCAGGTTCCGGATAAGCCATCTCGCGGCAGACTGCTATGGTCGGTTCCGACCGCGAAGAAACAGGGCGCGGTGAAAGCGGGTTTGGGTCTGCCTTTCCAGGTCAATTCCCAACGGGAGGTATTTCACCTCAATCTGCCAGTCTCATCGCTTTTCGGAATTGACCTTCCAGAAAAGTTTTCGCATCCCCGACTGCGTTGAGTTCATCGCCGCTCTGACCTGCCCACATTTCCATTAAATATGGACCGGCATAGCCCAGAGTTTCCAGCGCGCAGAAACAATCCACAAAGTTTACATCCCCGCTGCCAAATGGCACGTCGCGGAATTGGCCGGGGAAATTGCTGAGCACCTTTTTTGTGTCCTTAAGGTGCACCCCAACAATATCCTCAACGCCCAATGCCAGCTCGGCAGACACATCATGACCCCAGGCAGTCAGGTTGCCAACATCCGGGTAAACCTTCAACCAGGGAGACCTGATATAGTCGCGGATTTGAACGAATTTCTGGATTGAATTAAGGTATTCGGTGTCCATGATTTCAAGCGCCAACATCACTTGCGCTCCGGCCGCCTCGCGCGCGGATCGGGCCAGACCATCCAGGAATAAATCGCTGCTTCGGGCGCTGGGGGGTTCATAATACACATCGTAGCCTGCCAGCTGAATCACGCGAGCTCCACTGACCAGCGCAAAATGAATGGCGCGGCGCATAATATCCGCGGCTCGTTCGCGGGTGGTCTCATCGGCGCTGCCAAATGGAAAACGGCGGTGGGCGCTAAGGCATATAGACTGCACGCTCACCGAGGCATCCTCTGCCATCCGCCGGAATTCACTGATTTTCGCGTCGGGCCAGTAAAGGCGTTCCAAGCGCCCGTCGCTCTCATCAATACTGAGTTCCAGATAATCAAAATTCAGTGCGCGGACCTTATTAAAGAATGCCTGCCAACTGCTTTCCGGTCGGAGAGCCTTTTCATAAATACCAAAGGGATGAGCGCCTAACATTTTTCGTCCTCAGGTGTGAAATATATCATAGATGCTCAGGCATAGATTATCCCGCCAGCAAAACGGATGGTTGCGTCAACGGAATTTTTGAAACGCGCATAAGTTTGCAGCGTACTTTTACGGGCATAAATTGTTCTGCGCGGGTGTTGCAAGAAAAAGCGTCTGCTTAATTCGCGAAACACCAGTATAATGACGCTCGTTTATTCTGCACGCCCTGAACGCCGCGCGCGTTTTGAACTGCGGCGGGATGGCGGGTCAGTTGATTGAAGGCAGGCCCTACGATGTGATTTGCAGCCCCCGCCGCGCCCCAACGCAGCCGCGCTTCTCCTGGCTTTCCGAAGTTTTGCATCGCTAAAAAATCCATTGGATTTCTCCGGCTGACGATGCGCCCAAGCCGCTGAATCTCTATTCAGGCTGCCGCGTCGCTCCCTGCTCTTGAACAGCGTGGGAGCTCTGCGATGTAGAGACAGTCCGCCTCGAAATTGTTTGAGCCGTCATCGGGCTGTCGGTAATTCCTGGACAGACACACCCGGGGTTGCGTTAGACAGGAAAAAGGAGACTAAGGTCGCCGGAGATATAATTCATACAAAAGGTGGTGCCCCAGGTAATTAATGGAACTTTCAATAACCAAAGACCAAACCCGATCAACGGTTTGGAATCCCTTCTTTATTAAAATTTTCATTGTCAATGTTTTAATTAGTTTCAGTATTCAGGCGATGAATACTTTAAGTGCCACCTTCGCAGACCACCTGGGCGCAAGCGCGACGGTTGTCGGGCTTGTTTCATCGCTTTTCGCACTGACTGCGATGATTTTCAAAGTTTTTTCGGCGCCGGCAATTGACACTTTGAACCGTAAGCATATTCTTCTCGGCGCGATTTTCGTCCTGCTTATTTCTGCTTTCGGGTACGCGTTCACCCGGACAATCCCTATGCTAATCATCGCGCGCTTGATTACTGGCGCGGGGCTGGCATTCACAACCACGGTTTGTCTTACCATCGCGTCGGATGCTTTGCCGCCTGAAAAGATGAGCTCGGGAATCGGGCTCTTTTCGCTGGGCTCTGTCATTGGGCAGGCGCTCGGCCCGACAACTGGCCTGAAGCTTGTGGAGCTTTTGGGATACAAACAGGCGTTTCTGCTATTTGCTTTGATTCTCGTGCTCGCGCTTGGGATAACCTGGGCCGCGAAAATCAAGTACACCCGTAATCGGATGTTCGTAATCTCTTTACGCGGAGTGATTGCCAGGGAAGCGTTTGTTCCAACCGTTATCCTTTTCTTGCTGAACTCTGCGTACGCGGTGATTAATGCTTTCCTGGTATTGTTTGCTACCAAACAGGGAGTCGATTCTAACATTGGTTTTTTCTTTACTGTTTACGCCCTCTCAATGCTGGTCTCCCGTCCGATTATTGGCAAACTGGCAGATAAACACGGAACCCTCAAGATTTTGATTCCCTGCGTCGCAATATTTGCGCTTGCTTTCGCGCTAATCAGCGTTTCAAAAGGGCTGCCTTTGCTGCTCGTGGCGGGTTTCGTCGCAGCCTTCGGTTACGGCGGATGTTTCCCCGCGCTTCTGGCCGCCTACATGATTTCTGTCCCTCCAGAGCGGCGCGGCGCCGCCATCTCCACCGCGTATATCGGCTTGGATCTTGCCAACCTGCTGGGCCCGGTGGTCGCCGGTTCTATTATTCAGGGGATAGGTTATCCAAGTATGTGGCGGGTAATGATTGTTCCAATATTTATCGGCGGCATTGTCAGTTTCCTTTTCCGGGCTGGGATTTCTCATACGCAGCCTCAGCCTCACGCGAGGCAAACCGCGGCATCAGACTAGGTAAACGCGGACCTGTTTTTCACCAGCACTAAAACTTGAAAAACTGCGTCTCACGAGGCAAGCCTCACACCTAACAGCGGACTTTGCCGCAGGAAGTAAAATCGCCAATTCTTACTGATAAGCCTGGTTTTGACCTTTGCATCCAGGCAGGGTGCGCGGTCCGGTGTGCGCGCTGCTGAGGCATGGGTTGGATCATCTCCACCACCCCATCCTCCAAAGCCGGAAGTCTAACTTGAGAGCGTTTTATCCCAGCTGATTTGTTCCGAGCCCAATCCATCGTCTCGCGCGGCGGCATCTTCGCCCTCGTGTCCAAACTCCCGGATTGCCTGCCTCAACAGCGCCACCAGTCCGGCGCTTTTTAAGCCCAGTTCCTCATCCAGGCTGCCAATCGTGTGCAGGAGGTCTTCGCGGCTGATTGAGGCAGCCTCGTCCAGCGTTTTCCCTTCTGCCAGCCCGCAAAGCGCCTCAACCGCCACATTGGCGCTGGGTTCACAGGAACACAGGTATGTCATCCGGGAGATTCTCTCACCCTCAATCTCCAAATACAGCTGCATAAAGTTGCCAGTGTTTCCGCAATGAATGAGGTTCTCGCCGACTGCCTCCACGAATATCGACGGATGTTCCAGCTCGACGGAATGAGGAAAATCCTGCCTTAATAATTGCCGATACTGGCGGATAACAGTCTCATCCACGGCAAGTCCTATTCAATGTATCCGCGTTCTTCAAAAACCGCGTTCAGCGCGTCCAGAAAAAGCTCACATTCCTGCCGGGTGTTATAGAAATAGAATGAGACCCGATACACCATCCGGTGATCCCGGTGCGTCTTTGGATGCAGCCAGGTTTTACCATAGCGGTCGTTAAAATACGAATGCGCGCAGAACACCCCGTCGCGAATCATGATATTGCCGGCATGGTCCAGGTCCTCCGCGATTCCAACCGCGTTTGGGCGCCGGACAGAAAAAGTGAGGATGCCGCCGCGGCGTTCCGGCTCTTGTGGGCCCAGTATTTCCAGCCAGCCCAGCTGTTCGTATTGTTCCTGAATTCGGGCGCTGAGGTATCGGTTCAGATTTTCCTCCCACTCGCGGATGCGTTCCATCCCGACGCTTAGCAAATAGTCCACCGCCGCGGCTGCCGCGATTTGCCCGGGATAATCAGGGATGCCAGGTTCAAAGCGCTCGGGGCCTTCCAGGAGCTGGTAGTTCTCAAAACTTGTGTCAATCGCGTTGCCGCCGCCCAGGATAACCGGTTCCAACGCGTTTTGGCTGCCTGGCGGGCTGTTGATGAATTCTTTTTTGGCGTATAGCACGCCCACCCCGCGCGGTCCGCACATTTTGTGCAAAGAGAAAGCCAAAAAATCAACGTTCAGCGCGCGCACATCCACATTCTGATGTGGTACGGTTTGCGCTCCATCCAGAAGGACGAGCGCGCCGTGCCTGTGTGCCGCGGCAATGATTTCTTTCGCCGGCAGCGTGCTTCCGGTGACGTTGGAAGTCCAAGCCAGGCTTATCAGCCGGACAGGGGATTTACGCAGCCTATCTTCAAAGGCAGCCAGGTCAAACTGTTCACTCTCCGCGGCGCTGAGGTGTTCCACCCGCAGACCGCCATTTTGTTGCAAACGCAGCCAGGGCAGCAGGTTGGAATTATGCTCCGCGCCAGAAATCAAGACCACCTCACCAGGCTCAAAGCGCAAACCGAGCGCCACCATGTTAATCGCCTGGGTTGTGTTCAGGGTGAAGATAATTTCCGCGCCAGATTCCGCGTTAATGAATTCCGCCAGGCGCTCCCGGGAACGATTTATCCGCCGGGTAACTTCAGAAGCGAACCAATGGTGGCTTCGGCGCCCGCCGCAAGCCGGATACCGTGTGTAATATTCGTTGATGGAGTCAATAACCGGCCGCGGTACCAATGTTGTGCAGGCGTTGTCAAAGTAAACTGGCGGCAAGCCGTTTCTGGTCTGCTGCAGCGCAGGAAAATCAGCCCTGAATTTCTCCATAGGAACTGCTCTTTCCATGGTTAGCTCCCTTAAAGCGCCGCTCTTTCATCCCAAGCGAGTACTGCTTTTGACGGCGGCGCTTACTATCTGCGATTATACGCCGTCGGAGCGTTCTCTTTGTTATCTCGCTGCCAACGCTTTCAGCACCTTCTCTGGCGTGGCAGGCAGCGCGTACACGCGCGCGCCGCAGGCGTGATAAATCGCGTTGGTTACAGCCGGCGCGGTGGACACCATGGTCATTTCTCCAACGCCAGTGGCGCCCAAAGGTCCATTCCCACGCGGAGTTTCAGTAATAATCATCTCCACTTCAAAGCTGTCTTTGATGGTGGGGAATTTGAAGGAAACATAATCCGTGGTTTTTCCAAGGATGTATTCTTCCCGCAGGGCATACCCAACACCCTGATCCATCCCGCCTTCAAGCTGCCCTTCAAAGGCTTTGGGGTTGATGATGGTTCCCGCGTCCACCGACACCGTCATCTTCAAGACCCGCGCGGCGCCAGTTTCCGTGTTCACTTCCACTTCAGCCATCTGAATATTGTGGCATTCTGAAATCTGCGCGTATCCCTGACCTGTGTGCTTGTCAAGACCGGCAGGGACGTCATTTTTACGGAAACCTTCATAGCGGGTTGGCTTGCCTGCGGCCGTCAACTCGGCATAGCAGCTTGCCCCGGCTTCCTCCATCGCGGCCTTCAGCTTATCAATCGCGTTGATGAGCGTATGCCCGGCCATAAAAGTCATACGGCTGCCCGCGGCCGGCCCCATTAAGACGGTTTTATCCGTATCCCTGGTGTATAGATGAATCTTTTCCATCGGGAGACCCAATTGATGCGCGGCGATTTGGGTGAGCATGGCATCATTCCCCTCGCCTGGGTCGGCAACCGCGGCAAAGATGGTGACGCTGTCATCCGGGTTCAATTCAAGCGTCAATCTGGCAGAATCCCCCGCGCCTCCAATTCCAAAAGAGTGGGCGGCAATACCGACGCCGCGCTTAACCACCGAGCTGGTCTGATTAAAGCGCTCCGCTTCCAACCTTGCCCGGTCGTACGCGTCTTTGATGGAATCGCATACTTCGGGGAAGCACCATTCATCCACCACCATACCGATACCTTTGGTTTGCCCGGGAAGCAGAGAATTTATGCGTCGCAATTCCAACGGGTCGATGCCAATCTTTTCCGCCAGCATATCAATGGCAGATTCAAGCGCGAATGCGACCTGGGGCGGCCCGGCCCCGCGCGCAGAACCGCCAGCTCCGTTATTGGTATACACATTTCTGCCAAACGCCTTCACGTTGGGGAAATTATAGGAACTGGTCAACATCACAATGGCGCGCCCGAGAATAACCGGTCCGTTGACCGTGTAAGCGCCTTTATCCATGGTAAAGTCGCAGAATAAGGCGGTAAAGCGCCCTTGCGCGTCTGCCGCGAGCTTAATTTTCATACTGGGGTAGGCGTGCCGTTTGGTAGTGATGAGCATTGATTCCGCCATGGTAGGCGCGTAACGCACCGGGCGCTTAAAGTGCAGGGCGGCAGCGGCGGCTATCGCTTCGGTGATAATCCACACCTTGATCCCAAATTGTCCGCCGGAATAGGCTTCCTGATAGCGCATATTGGTATGCCCCAGCGCTTCCTTAAGTTGATTCAGATGAAAGTGAATGTTGATACTGCGTCCGACCACCACTAATTCCTGTGCCTCATCTTCACCTTCAAAATACGCTGAAGAAACTTCCGGTTCCAGCGGCGCCTGATGGTTGGTTTGGGTGGCGTATTCTCCTTCGTAAACGTAGACGGATTCATTCAGCGCGGCTTCGGCATCGCCCTTGATTAAGGGCTGCGTGCAGCAGATATTGTCGGAGGCGTGGGCGTGCAGGACAAACGCGCCGGGAGCCAGCGATTCTGCCGGCGTCATCTGTACGGGCAGCGGCTCGTACAGAACTTTTACCGCCGCGGCTGCCGCGCGGGCTTGTTCCCTTGTGTCAGCCGCCACCGCGATAATAGGATCGCCAAGCAAACGCACCCGGTCCTCACAGAGCACCGGTTGATCTGGCACCACCTGACGAAAGCGATTTGTACCCTTGATATCCGCGGCTCGCAAAAAGCCTGCCACGCCGGGCTTTTTTTCGGCTTCGCTGGTGTCTATGGATATGATGTTGGCGTGATACTCCGTGCTGCGCACAACCGCGATTTCCAACGCGTCTTCTGGCAGCGGGACGTCATCATTAAATTTTGCCAGTCCGCAGGCTTTCAGGAGCGCGGATGGGCGCACATGAGCCACACCCACACTTTCCGCGCCCAGTCTGGCGCGTTCCGCTTCCGGGCTGGTTTCCCCCCTGATAAAGCGGGCTGCCAATTGCACCGCTTCAATGATTTTCGTATAACCGGTGCAGCGGCAGAGGTTGCGCGCGAAAGCTTTCTTGATTTCCTCAACGCTTGGGTCTGGATTCTTGTCCAACAGCCCCTTGGCGGACATAATGAAACCGGGCGTGCAGAACCCGCATTGAATTGCGCCGGAGAGCGCGAAGGCTTCCTGTATCAGGTGCGGATTGTCGGGGGTGCCAAGGCCCTCCACCGTGATAACCTCCGCGCCGCCCAGGCTCGCGACTTTGGTCAGACATGAGCGGACGGCTTTTCCGTTCACAATTACCATGCATGCTCCGCACTGGCCTTTCCGGTCGCAGGATTGCTTGGTGCCGGTCAGGTGCAGATCCCGCCGTAAGAGGTCTATCAGGACCAAATCTTCGGGGACGACCAGCGCATGGGTATTTCCATTGATCGTAAGTGAGATTTCTTTCATCGTGGACCTTTCTGCGAAGCGCGGCTCGCAGGCCGTATGGTTGATGGAGAAATGGCGGTTCCGCCAGTAAACCTACTATACCATGAGATATTATATATAACAAGAATGTTTTATTTATGGTATCATAAATAAAACTTATAATTATGGAGATAACAGATGGAACTGCGCCAACTGGAGTATTTTTTAACATTCGGACGGATGGAGAGCATGACCAGGGCTGCCGAACACTTACGGGTCTCGCAGCCTTCCATTTCCGTGGCGATAAAAAAATTGGAAGGGGAATTGGGAGTCAGTCTGATAGACCGCAGCCGGAAAAGAGGCACACTCACGCGGGCAGGGCAGGTATTTCTTTCACGCGTTGAATATATCCTTACCTATTTACAGGATGCGATCGTCGAAATCAGCGATATTCAGCACCCATCGGGCGGTACCCTGAAAATCGGCATCACCCCAATCATGGGAGCGCTGCTTTTCCCGCATCTCTTAAGCGCCTATCAAAAACAGCATCCGGATGTGAAGGTTACGATAATGGAAGAGGGTTCTTTACTAATCCGCGAGCAGCTTGAAAACAGCGAGCTGGACATTGCCCTGCTGATTACTTCTCAGCTTCCGCCCACTTTGGAAGTCCTGCCTGTCAAGTCCGGCCAGATTCATGTCTGCATGTCCCGCGCGAACCCGCTCAGCAGCCTGGATAGTGTTCCTTTCGATCGGCTGCAAGAGTACGGGTTTATCCTGTTCAAGGAAGACACCTTTATACGTCAGCGCATTCTGGCAGAATGCTCCCGGTTTCACTTCGCTCCGCGCGTGCTTTTTTCGTCAAGCCAGATTGGGACAATTCTCAGCCTGGTGGAGCAGGGCATGGGCATCTCTTTTTTTATTCAGGATATTGTGCCCGAACGCCCGGACCTGGTCATGCTCCCCCTGAGCGAACCTCTTTTCCTTGAAGTTGGGCTTGCCTGGAAGAAAGAACGTTATCTTTCGCTTGCCGCGCAAAACTTCATCAATTCATCCCGCGGGGTTTTCACGGCATAACCGCGTGCGCCGCCTCAGGGTCAAAGAGCGCGAAATTTCCAGGCGGGCGCGGGTTATTTCCCCTGTCGAAGGCTTCTGCGAGTCTGGACGGAAACCCGCACAAACTCCACAACGTGTTTGAGCGGGCTGATATGACTGCCTTCTCCCGCGTAAATGGTGCGGATGGGAACCCAGGCAAGCTGGAAGCCGCTGCGCACACACTCCACAATCATCTCAACCTCAAACGCGAAGCCTTGCTGCGCGCTATGCAAGCTCGCGTCCATCAACTGCCGGCTAATCAAGCGGTAACCGCTCTGATTGTCATGAACAGCCTGCCCGGCTGCCCAGGAGAACAGCCGCGTGCCGAGGGTGTTGCTGAGCCGACGAATGAAGGGCATTTGGGAGAAATCGCGCCGACCGATGACCAGGTCCGCTCCGCCTTCCTGGAAAGCCCGTAAAAATGCCGGGATTTCAGCCGGGTCGTGCTGGCCGTCCGCGTCCAGGGTGATGACCGCGTCATAGCCTTGCACCAGCGCAAAGCGAAAACCCGCGCGCAGCGCCGCGCCTTTGCCCTGGTTGGGCGTCTGCTCCAACACCTGCGCGCCAGCCTGCCTGCCGACATTCGCAGTCTCATCGCCCGATCCGTCATCCACTACCAGCACAGGTAAAAACAGGCCTGCCGCTGCCGCCACGGGGCCCAGACGCTCGGCCTCGTTATAAGCCGGGATAATTGCCAGGATCTTTGCGGGCGTTTGTTTTTGTGTCATTTTCTGTCCTTTTGCGTTTGGTGCGCCTACGCCTGGGTATGCTTACGGCGCCGGTACCAGAAGAAGCCCGCCAGCACCAACACTCCCGTAACGCACCAGATAACCGTTTGCATTGTACCAGAGGCAGTCTGGATGACGGCGCTAAAGAGATAGCCTGCCAACATAATGATTGCCGACTTGAGCAGTTCCCCGCCAATCCAGGCCGCCGCCCATTGGCGTTTGGGCACGCGGCTGAGCCCCACCGCAATCAGCGTTGGGATCGGCAGCCCCGCGCTGAATTTTGCCAGGAAAATCAGCGTGCTGGTGTGCTTGCGCACAACTTCCTGCAAGCCCTCGACCTTCTGCGCGCTGATGCCCAGTTTGGGCGCGATTTGGTACACCCACTCCGGCTTGGCGAACCGGCCCAGGCTGTACCAGCCGATATCACCAACCAGGTTGCCCGCCACCACAGCCAGGTAAATCGGCAGCGGCTGCAAAAAGCCTTGCGCGATGCCAGCCCCGCCGGTCAGAATGGTCAGCGGGCCTTCCACCAGCGCCGAAAGCGCAAACAGCAGATACATCCAGAACCCTTTTACGAAACGTGAACCCAATAATCCAATCATGTTTACCTTCAGCCGCCTTTCCGCTTCTTTTGGGAGTATAGGGGTTTATCCCCTCCAGCGCGTATAAAACCCGTATAAGCAGCAAAAAAACCGCTCGGGCGGCGGCAATAAACCGTATTTATACCACGCTTTCGTTGCGCAAGGTAGACTGAAATTGCGCTGCTGGCCGCGTAGCCGGCAGCCTGAAAGGTAATTGAACATGAAACTGAAAATCAAAAGGCTAACAATCGCGGCGCTCGCGCTCGTCCTGGCGGCGGCCGCGTTCGCGGCGGCCGACCGCTACCTGATCCGGCACGTGGAAATTGTGGATGTGAACGCTTACGCCAGCGCGGTTTTACCAGCCGCCGCGACTGAAGCCGCGGCATCATCAGAAACGGCAATCACGGAAACAGTAGCAGACGCTGTGAGCGCTACCAATACCCCGAGCGCGGAAGCGGAAGTCGTCTCGGACGATTGGAGTTACCACAGCCAAACCAGCGATATCACGATCACGCAGGTCACGGAGGGTTCCGGCGCGAATACCATTACCTATTTCGTGGCGGACGTCCTGCTCAAAAACGGCTCGCAGGTCCAAAGTGCGTTTGCCGACGATAAATTCGGCACCAACATCATCGCGGCTACCTCGGATATCGCCGCCGCCAATAACGCCGTCTTCGCGATTAACGGAGACTATTACGGCTTCCGCCAGGACGGCATCCTGATCCGCAACGGCGTCATCTATCGCGACCTGCCCGCGCGCATTGGGTTGGCGTTCTATTCGGACGGGAGCATGCAGGTGTATGACGAAACCAGTACCGACGCGCAGACCATGCTGGATAGCGGGGTGGTGAACACGCTTTCCTTTGGTCCGGCACTGCTGGATGACGGCGAAATCGCCGCGGGGCTGACAAGCGTGGAAGTGGACCACAACTTTGGCAACCATTCCATCCAGGGCGCCCAGCCGCGGACCGCGCTTGGGATGATCGCGCTTAACCATTACGTCTTCGTGGTGGTGGACGGGCGCAGCCGTGGGTACAGCCGCGGAATGACCCTGACCGAACTGGCGGCCCTGTTCCAAAGGCTGGGCTGCACCGAGGCTTATAACCTGGACGGCGGGGGCTCCTCTACCATGGTCTTCATGGGCAGGGTGGTCAACCAGCCTTGCGGGAAGAACGGCGAGCGCGGCACAAGCGATATTCTCTATATCAGCGAGTAACACAGCCTAAGGACTAAATTGCTCTCTGTGATAATTGTCCTCGCTGGACTACAATATGGACTATACACACAACGAAGGAGCAGAAAGCCATGACCCAAAAGAAGCAGTTTACGCAGGAAGAAGCCAAAGCCCAGGCAGAGCTGCTGGGTGTGGATTGGACGCATTTTGACGTGGATCAATTCACCATGGGGATTAACGTGGAACTGGAGCACGGTTTGGTAGACCCGCACACGAACGTAACCGATGATGACCCGCTGACCACAGCCAAAATCGCCCTTGCCCATCTGAACGAATTCCCGGATTATTACACCCGCCTGGAGAAGATGGAGACAGAAGCAGACGCTTACTGGAAAGACAAGAAGAAGTAATCCGGTCGAGCCCTCCAACCTTCAAAGAGGGTCGCGCCATCTTTTCTCCCGTCAGGCTGCTTGCAGGCGAATAAACCCAAGCGCGGCAGGGGAGCCCTGCCGCGCCGGCATCTGCGCTATGTTTCGCGCCGCCCCGCCCGGCTTTTTACAGGTGCAGGTTGCGCGCTGCCACAAAGCCCAATCTGCGCTCGGTCAGCGCCCGCGCGGTGGTGTTACACGCCGCCACTTTATCCATAAAATTCAACTGCATATGCTCCCAGTCCCCGCTGGCGATAACTTCGGCTTTTTCCCGGAAGTAATCCAGAATATCTGAAGGGTGCTCGCGCGCCGCGTCAATCTCCGGGTCGCCGCCTTCGTGTTTAGCGGCAATATTGGGCACGCGCGCCGCCACTTCCAGCAGTTCCTGCCGTCGGTTGTAGGGTTGGATGACAATGCTTTTCTGAGTTTCGGTGATATGGTGCTCAAAACGTATCACCCGCTCAAACCCCAAAGCCTTGCGAAATTCAGAGCTCAGCTCCAGGGTTTCATTGTTGATGGAGTTGGACCAATTGAAGCCAATCAGCGGGGAAGTGCCGTCGGGGCGGCTGAACAGCTTTGCCATGGTCATTATCCACAGCGCGGAATAGGGGTTATCCGCGCCAAAGTAGACCGAGATCTTGAATTGGATGTCCACGCCCAGTCGGTAGAGCATGAATCCGAGCAAAATTGTGCCGGCGTTAAAGTTCAGCACATGCTGGACGCCGAAGTTGGTGTAGTAGTACAGGAACTCGTCCAACCAGCGTAAGGCGTGTTCGTTTGGCTGTCCGATTCCGCCAAAATAGCCGGTAATAGTGGCCGGACCGCCCAGGTGGGGGTTGGAGCCGTCGGTGCCCTTCGTGTCGAGCGTCTCAACAAAAGACGCGCCGATAATATCCAGCGCGGCGACGATAGCCGGCAAGTCCCCGTCCATCTCGGACTCCTTCATCTTGCGCACGGCAATGAAGCGCCCGGGCACCAGGGTCTGATTGGCAATCGCCTGCTCCAACATCGGACGAACCCAGGGGAAGTATTGCAGCGCGGAGACTTCCAGGGTGACGGCGTTCTCTTCGTTGATACTTTCAGGGTCAAAATTCTCACCCAGGACTGCTTTGCGGTAATCCTCAAGGCGAACAAAGGAGCTGCGGCTGCGCTGGTCAATCAGCCAATATAAATCGTCCAGGTAATGCGGGGCTTTTTGGCGAACCTTCTCAAACAGGGCTTCCATCCTGCGCGATTCCCGATGCTTCCGGTTGATTTCTTCCGGGCTGCCGTAACGCGCCACCGTTTCAAGAAAGGCGTTGACCACGCGGCTGTTGGGGTCCAACAAGACACGATTAACGGCATCCAGGTTGCTGGCAGGGATTTTCAAGGTTTCTCGCGGGTCGCTCATGTCCGGCCTCCTAAAGCATGCTCAGCAGTTCGTCGTATTCCTCATCGCTCATTCCAAACCAGTTTTCCGGAGCGGGGAAAGTCTTCTCGGTAACTTCGCGGACATAGGCTTCCAAACCTTCGCGAATAACAGTGCCGGCATCGGCGAACACCTTTGCCATGCGCGGCTTAAACTTGGGATACAAAGCAAAGGCGTCGTGGTAAATCAGAAGCTGCCCGTGAGCGTCTGGTCCGGAGCCAAGCGACATAATCAGGCAGTTCTTCGCGCGCTCCGTCACCAGCTTACACAAACGGTCGGGCACCAATTCCAGCAAAATCATGAACGCGCCGGCTTCTTCCAACGCTTTGGCGTCATCCAGGATTTTTTTGGCAGCCGCGGCGCTCTTGCCCTGCAGTCGGAATCCGCCGAGGGAGCTGACGCTTTGTGGGGTGAGGCCCAGATGTCCGATGGCAGGGATGCCCGCGTCCACAATCGCGCGGAGTCGGTCGCAAACCGCCGCGCCGCCTTCCAGTTTGATAGAGTCGCAGCCGGCTTCCGCCATAAACCGCCCGGCGCTGCGTACCGCTGTTTCGATGGAGGGCTGATAGCTCATGTACGGCATATCCCCAACCACCCAGGTGTTCGGCGCGCCCCTTCGGACCGCCGCGCTGTGCCGGATCATGTCATCCATAGTCACTGGCAGGGTGCTGTCGTACCCCAGCATAGTCATTCCCAGGCTGTCGCCCACCAGTATCATATCCACGCCCGCCTGCTCCTGAAGATACGCAGTCGGATAATCATAGCAAGTCAGCCAGGTAATTGGCTTGCCTTCTGCCGCTTTTTTGAACAATCCCGGCAGGGTCGGTTTCTTGCGAGGTTCAGTCATTGTCTCTCCTTATTGGGTAGTTGTGATGAATGGGTGGGATAATATTTTTTGTTTCAGGATATTTGGATATTTGCCGCGTCAAAACTGAATCGCGCGGAACACGGTCAAAAATTCGCAAGGTTGGGTTGGCATGCATTTCGCGAATCACTCCGCTTTCATTATATCCCGAAGCCGTTCAGAAATGGCTCGGCTCGGGCGCGGGGGATTGGTTTCATAAATCAGATTTTTAGGTTGCACCAGGATGACCTCATCGCCTACCACCGTGAACAGTTATGCTTATCGGGTCGGAGTTCGGCTTGCGAGAGCGGGCACGCATCGCCACCGCAGGGCGCGCGCGGTCAGCCGGTTTCCCAACCGCGCCGCCGGGGAAAGACACGAACAAACCGTTTTTTCATTGCTAATAACGGAACAGGCGGTGTCAATTACGTCAACCTCAGAAGGGTTCATCAGACTGTCCTTTCCCTGTGATTTCAGGGTTTTCCCAGGACAAGCGGTTACATTGCTGGCTTATGAAACCCGAAAAGGCACTATAATCAAGGCATTCAAAACCGTAGATAAACAGAGGGCAGGGCGGCAAACCATGACTATCGCAGCACAAAGTGAACCTACCGAAGCCGGTTTGGCCGGTAGAAAATCGGGCACCTTCTGGGCGCCGCTGCTAGCGCTTTCCCTGGTCCCCTACCTCATTCTAAGCGTTTTTGCCCGACCCCTGGCGGATGACTACTGTTCTTCGGCCCTGTTCCACTCGCTCGGCTTTTGGCACGCGCAAGTGAACGCCTTTTTCGGCTGGACCAACCGCTACGCCACCATGCTGTTTATCGGCATTTTTGATTGGTTTGGTTTATGGGGGCTGCGCGTGCTGCCTGTCTTTCTCATTCTGGGTCTGACCTTCAGCTCTTACCTGCTGCTAACGCGGTTCTCCCGACGCGAGAAGTTTGCCATGCCGCGGTTCAGCTTGTTGGCGGCCTCTCTGGCGCTCACGCTGCTGACCTTATCCGCGCTCCCCAATCTGTATCAATCTATCTATTGGCGCGCGGGGAGCATTGCCTATACGCTGCCTGTCATCGCGTTGAATTGCCTCCTGGCGGGGCTCCTGAAGACGCGCGAAGGCAAATCAGCCGGATATCTGCCAGTCGTCTTTGGCCTGGCGGCGTTCGTGGCGTCCGGTTTCGCCACCATAAACGCGGCTGCGCAGTTTACGGCGCTTGGGATTGTTTTCTGCGTTCTGGCGCGGCGTGGACGCCTCACGTCCGCTGAGCGCGGGCTGTGGATAGGCGCGCTGGCCGGCAGCCTGCTTGGCCTGGTGCTGCTCGCTCTGCAGCCGGGCGCGCGGCTGCGCCTGGAACAGATGCCTCCGATGCCAGGCTTGGGCAGGCTGATCTACCTGACGCTGCGCCATTCCGCCGCGTTGATTTACCACAGCCTGCGAGATTACCTGCCAGCCCGGATAGCGGCGCTCTTGCTTGGGATGTTGATTGGCCTTTCCGGGCGCGCGCTTGCGTTTCCTTCCTTCAAAAAGCTCCTCACGCCCCTGCTGCTAAGCGCGCTCGCGCTTTTCTTACTGACTGCGGCTTTTTGCGCGCCCAGCGCCCTGGCCCAATCGGCTTATCCGGAAGAGCGTGCGCAAACCGGCGCGGTCTTTCTTTTCAGCGCGGCCTTGTTAGCCGCAGGCTTCGTCGTTGGCGGTTGGCTTCGCGCGCGCCAGCCGGGATTCCTCTCCCACCCGCCGCTTATCCTGCTGAATATTGGCGCGCTGGTCTGCCTGTTTCTGGCCCAAAGCCAACTGCCCGCGCAGTTTTCCGCCTTCCGAAAACACGCCGCCGCCTGGGATAAACGCGAAGCTGTCATCCTCACCCAAAAGGATGCCGGCGCGCGCAGCCTGCTTGTTCCGGGAGTGGACAGCCTGGCGGGATTGATGGAACTCACCCCCGACCCATCAAATTGGGTGAATGAATGCGCTGCCAGCTATTACCAGCTCGATTCCATCCGCAGCACGGAATAACCCCGGTTTTTTGACGCATTGAATAAGTTTTGGTAAATGCAGCCAGAGCCAGATGCAATCCGCTATACTGCTATAACCTTTTTTCCACCTTTTACGGCGGAGCGTTTTTGAATCGGATTCGCTTCATCCTCTTTACTGCCTCCATTCTGCTCCTGGCAGCCGCCGCGGCCCGCCAGCTCCGAACAAAAAACAGCTCTCGGGAGCGCTTTCAGCCGCCTCCCAAAGCTGCTTACACCCGACGAATTCCTGACTTTCGAATTGTTTACACTCAAACTGGAGAAAGCTTTCTTCAGTCCGGGTGGAGCGTCCGCGATGTTGTGGTTGGTTCCGCGCGATGAGAACGGCAGGAAGCTAACCTCCGAGCCGGGAATGGTGCTGGCAGGCAGCGCGGCGCTTTACCTTTTAACGCTGAACAGCGCCCGGCTGACACATCTGGCGCTGTTGTTCAACCAAACTCACAAAAGAGGATTTCAGATGCCCAAAACGGCAGAAAGAATAAACACAAACATAGACCCGAGGATAATCCCCAGGGAGGTCCAGTGGACGTTGCCGTATTCGCGCGCGGAGGGGATGAGTTCATCCAGCGTGATAAAGACCATCACCCCGCCAGCGAAAGCCAGCGCGCCGGGAACCAAGCTGGCGAAACTGGTCAGGAATAAACCCGCCAGCAGCGCTCCGACTGGCTCGGCGAACCCGGACAAGAAAGCTACGCGCAGCGCGTCCCGCCGCCGCACGCCCCCTTTGCACAGCGGAAGCGCGGTCGCCAACCCTTCGGGAATGTTATGCAGCATAATTGCCAGCGCCACAAAAAGCCCGAACTGCGGGTTGTGCATGTACCCCGCTCCGACGGCAATGCCCTCGGGCAGGTTGTGCAGCGTGATACCAATGGCCAGCAAAAGCCCCGAATTAACCAGCTTATGGTCTATCGGGCGATGCTGGCCGCCCCGCAAGCCCTTCCCGGCAAAACGCCATCCTCTGCGCGGTCTGCGGTCTTCGCATTCACCCGCCGCGCTTTCCGTGGCATGCTCTCCGCGGTATTCCATTTCGCCAAAACGGATATGCGGGGCAAGGTAATCCAACAAGAACATCGCGGCAGCCCCGAAACCAAAGCCCAGGGTGGCAGTCAGAGCGCCGCCCAACTCCCAGGCTTTATTTACCAACTCCAAAAACGCGAGGCACAGCATCACCCCCGCGGTAATGCCCATCAAAAAGCCGTAAGAGCGCCTGCCGGGTCGGCGAATTATCGCGATGAGCCCGCCTAGGCCGGTGCCAAGGCTGGCAACCAGGCTGAGCAGGAGTACATTCAGAAGCGGGGAAAGTTGGGTGATCATTTGTATGGCAGGTCCTTAGGCTGTATTTTTTAATCGTTCGGTATTCAGGGCGTCCCAAAGTAGTGTATTGTACCCCTGAACTGCCAAATATCAAAATTTTCAGACTGGGATAATCACCGTCTTGTCTTCCTTGTTTGGAACCAGGCAGAGAAAGCGGAATGGCTCACTGCCGGTATTCAGGTAGGTGTGTGCCGCGCCAGCCGGAATGAAGACCACATTCCCCGGTCCGACGAGATAACTCTCAGCTCCGATGAGCACTTTCGCGCTGCCTTCCAGGACGAACTGCTCATGTTCCACAAGGTTGGTATGTAAAGGCATGCTGCCCCCAGGCTGAATAGTGAAGCAGCGCATGGCAAAACCGGGCGCTTCGCTGGCTGGGATCAGGACCTGTTTGCTCACGCCAACCCCATCGGGAACTGGTTCAAAAGGCACCTCATCGATGTGTTTTACACTCATTGTCTCTCCTTTTCGCTTCGCGCGTACTTGTGTGTTTTCCTCATGTGATTATATCAACCCCAAGCCAGGCGGAGTTATTTTCTCACCAATTCTGGCGCCTCCAGGCTGGCTTGCCATTCAGTAAACCGCGGCCCGCAGCAAGCGCCGGCGCCTGACAAGAACACATGAAGCCGCCGTTAGGGGCAAAACCCCGGGGAGCCCCATTGCCCGGCATCGCCCGCGAACAAAGCCCGGCTCCCCCCCGGTTCCTGCTACCATCCGGAAGCAGCCGCCCATCCGATGAAATGTTAGTGCCCTCTGCCGCAACCCAACAGGCGCACTTTTTGCACTATAATTCAGACAACCACACAACCCAGCGAATGGACGGTAGAAAATGACTGATAACATCCCCGAGGTTAATGTTCAAAGACGGCGCAAAGGCGCGAAACCGACCAGCCAGGCGCAAGCCCCCACCCGCCCGGGCGGCAGCGACTCCGGGTATTCCGGAGGAGGTTTTTCTTCCAGCGGGGGGAGCGGCGGCTTCCCTGGCGGGAACATTCTGCGCACAGGCGGCGGAAAAACCGGCTGCGGCTCAGTCGTGTTGTTTATCCTCGCGATGATTGTTTACTTCGTCTTCTTCAGAGGAGGGGGAGAGCAAACCCCTTATGTCTACCCCAGCGAGGAAGCCCAGCCCGTTTATCAGCAGCCGACTGCCGTACCCCCCACGCGCACTCCGCGTCCAAGCAGCACAAGCGGCGACACCTGGACTGTGATGGTCTATCAAGACGCCGACGACCAGGCTCTCGAGCAGGATATTTTCATTGATATGAACGAAATGGAGCGCATCGGTTCCACCGATAACGTCCGCGTCATCACCCAACTGGACCGTTATAAGGGCGGCTATGCGGGAACTGACAACTGGACCACCGCCAGGCGTTATCTGGTTTTGTATGATGATGACCTATACTCCATCGGCTCAGATTTGCTGATGGACCTGGGCGAAGTGAACATGGCGGACGGAGACACCCTGGTAGACTTTGTGACCTGGGCTGTCCGGAACTACCCCGCCGACCGCTACATGCTGATTATGTCCGACCACGGCATGGGCTGGCCCGGCGGCTGGAGCGACCCGGCGCCCGCCACCCCCGACCGCGGCAGCGCGCCCATCGTCAGCGCCCTCCAGGAGAATTCTATCTTCCTGAATGAATTGGACCAGGCGCTTGCCAAAATTCAGGCAAATACCGGCATCGAAAAATTGGACCTGATTGGCATGGATGCCTGCCTGATGAGTCAGTTGGAGGTTTATACCACCTTGCAGCCCTACGCGCACTACGCCGTAGCCTCCGAAGAGACCGAACCCGGCCTGGGTTGGGCATACTCCGCTTTTCTCAGCCTCCTGGTTGACAACCCGTCCATTGATACCGCCGACCTGGCGACCAATATCGTTGAAACTTATATCCAGCATGATGAGCGCGTGACGGATGACCAGGCACGCAGCGACTTTTTGGCGCAAAACAGCAGCGCGGGCGGTTTCTTCTCCAGCTACCGCATGAGCGCCGAACAGCTTGCCAGCCAGTTGGAGCAAAACATAACCCTCACCGCGGTAAACCTGGACAACCTGCCCGCTTTGAATCAAGCTCTTAACAGCCTGGTCTACGACCTGCAGTCTCTCAATCAACAGGTGGTTGCCAGCGCGCGCAGCTACGCGCAGTCCTTCACCAGCATTTTTGGCAGCCAGGTACCGCCCTCCTATATAGACCTGGGGCACTTCATTCAACTGGTATACAAAAAATCCGGCGGCGATCCCGCTATCCGCCAATCCGCGAATGAAGTCATCAAAGCCTTAAACGCCGTGTTGGTAGCCGAAAAACACGGCCCCAACAAACCCGGCGCCACCGGCATCGCGATTTACTTCCCAAACTCGCAGCTCTACAGCAACCCCGTTACCGGCATGCGTTCGTACACTATGGTAGCCGACCGCTTCGCGCGGGTTTCGCTCTGGGACGATTTCCTTGCCTTCCACTACAGCAACCGCGCCTTCAAGGAAAGCGCTGCTGAGGTGGCAGCTCCTTCTTCCACCGGTATCACGCGCGCGCCGGGCGGCGGGCAAATCAGCGTTTCGCCCATCCAGGCTTCCGCCAAAAGCGTCTCGCCCGGCGGTTCCATCAAGCTTAGCGCCGACATCACCGGCACGAACATTGGCTATGTTTACCTGTTCACCGGCCTGTATGACCAGGCTTCCAACAGTATTTTCGTCGCCGATACCGACTACCTGGAAAGCCCGGAGCAGGATTCGCTCAACGGCGTGTATTACCCCGTCTGGCCCGAAGGCGGAACCTTCCGGATGAATTTTGATTTCGAACCGCTGCTCTTTTCCATCACCGACGGCAGCCAGTCTGCCCTGGCGCTGTTCAACCCCGTCTCGTACGGCGCCAGCGCGGAGCAGGCGGTTTACGCGGTGCGCGGCACCTATACCTTTGCTGATACGGGCGAGCGGCGCGCGGCCGAACTGTATTTTATGGACGGACAGCTCTTCCAGGTGTTCGGCTTCAAGGGAGGCGATATCGCGCAGCAGCCCTCCCAGATAACACCAAGCGCCGGGGACACCTTCACCGTCGCGTACCGCTGGTTAAACCTGGATAGCAAGGGAAACGTGAGCGGCGAGTCCCTCACCGAAGGCGATACGCTGACCTTTGGCGCGAGCCCATTCTCCTGGGAGCAGGTTTACGCGCCCAACGGACAGTACCTGGTCGGCTTTTTGGTGGCGGACCTGGACGGTGCCATCACGCCGGCGTACACGCAGATTACGGTAAAGTAGACTGACAGATTTTTATGGATGCAAAGAGAGGCTCCCAATGGGAGCCGCTTTTGTCCTTATCAAGTATGGATTCGCGAATATAAAAAACAAGGCTGCGGCCAAGCGCGGGACCCCAACTTGCCGGCGGATGGAAAGCGCTCCGTCCTTTGGCTTCCCTGTGCCGCTGCTTTGCTTTCACTTCCAATCGGGCGAGCGGCAGCCAGCGCTTCAGGGAACTTTTACCTGGTTCTGGTCAGGCCCTGCGCCGCCCATTTTTAAAGCCCGCCCCTATTCATACCGGAAACGGGCGATACCCACCGTAAAAAACAGCAGCGCGAAGCCCAGCAGCACCGCGCATTCCAACAGGACCCCGGCTGGCCCCTGACCGCGCACCGCGATATCCAGAAAGCCCTGCATCGCCCAATAAGTCGGCAGCGCCTGTGCCGCGCTGCGTATGGCGGGAGGGAACAATTCAATCGGATACCAGCACCCGCTCATCATCGCCATCACCATCCCGATCATAATCGAGAGCCCATTCGCCTGCGCTTCGCTCTTCACGAAGGTTCCCAGCATCGTGCCCAGGGCGGCGGCTGCCAGCGTGAAGGAGACCATCACCAGCGCCAAACCGGCCGGTGACTGCCCCCATTTCAATTTCATCACCACAATCCCAAACACTATCAACAGGGTCATCTGCGTCAAAGCTGTCAGTCCCTGCCCAAGGATTGTGCCGGCAAGAAAAGTGGCTTTGGTGGTGGGTGTGACCAACAAGCGCCGCAGCGTCCCGCTGACGCGTTCATACGCGAACATCGCTGATATCCCGACCAGGGGGATGAACACCCAGGTAATCATTTGCCCGGCGGTGGTGTTGGCTTTAGCGTCATAATGGATCGGGTCTGGGGTGCTGCCAGATACCCTTTGCAGCCTGTCCGGAGCTTCCGAAAGCATCGTTTGCGCCTGAGCGAAAGCCTCGTCATAAAACTCCAGGCGTTTCGCTTCGCTCGCGAAGGGTTGGATTTCTGCCGTACGGTTGGTGCTCACGCGCGCCACCTCCGCCAGGCTGGAAACCCTGCTGGCAGCCAACTGCACAGCCTGTTCCACAGCCAGACCATTCAGCGAGTTTGGCTGCACGCGCAGCTCCAACTGAGCGGCGCCAGCTCTCAGCGCCTCTCCTGTAAAATCCGTCGGGATAATCAGAATGGCTGGAACTTTCAGCTGCTCAAGGTCTTTGACAGCTTGTTCATAGTCCGCGAGCACAGGCTGCACGGCGCTGGAGTCAGACAGCTCCTCAATCAAAGTCTGCGAAAGCGCGGAACCGGATAGGTTAGCGACCGTCAGGGTCAGGCGCGGGTCCCGGTCCTGGTTGGTTCCGCCGCTGATGAGGTAGATGAACACCAAAGGCAGGATGATGAAAAACATCCATTCCATGGGGCTGGTAAAACGGAGAATCGTATCCTTTTTGATGATAGCCAGGATTTTTTTCATCTGCTGCCTCACTTTCGAACCAACCCGCGCCGGCTTAGTAAGATGGTCCCAAGCGTATAAAGCACCGCGCCCATAATCAGCAGCGCGATGAGGTTGGATTGAATTGCCGCGAACTTTCCGCCCATGCTGAGGATGCGAAAACCGTCGTTCGCCCAGCTGTTAGGCGTAATCATCCCCACCTTGCGCACCCATTCCGGCATCACGCTGAGATCAAAGAAGCTGCCGCCCAATACCCCAAATAACAGCGCGACGGCTGAGCCGGTGATGGCAACCTGACCAGGCGTTTTCAACACCGACGCCATCAGAATCCCCCAGCCGGAAGCGCCAAAAGCCGCCGCCAGGATAAGCAGCGCCACGCCCCGCCAATCTCCCCAGGAGAGGCGAAAGAGCAGCGAGGTGCCGCCGATAAGAATCAGCAGCTGCGCCGCGGCGGTCAGAAAAATGCCCAGACCCTTGCCGCCCAGAATGAAACCCGGATTAGTTGGCGAGATGAGCATGCGCGCCATAGTGCCAGTCCGGCTTTCTACCAGCAGCGAGCGCCCGCCAAAAGATACAGTGTACATCAAAAACAGCATCGCCATTCCCGGCGCGAGGTATGCCAAAATGTCAAACTTCACCCCGCTGCCTTCCGCGGTCGTGGTTATCAATTTAATGGAGCCGCTGCTGTTCCCAACCACCTCCCGCCCCACTTCCGCGCCAATCGCGGCGGCCTGGCTGAGTTGGATTGCTCCGGAGCTGAGCAGTTGGTTGACAATCAAAGTGCCCGAAACCCGGCCAACTTCCACCTGAGTCATGAAACTCTCCAAGATAGAGCGCGCGATTCCTGTGGACGTCGGGCGGGTCGGGTTTCCGTAGAATTCAATTCGAACCACCTCACCGCCGCTTTCTCCGCTCATGATGCTCTCAGAAAAGCCTTCGGGCACGAAAATTACAGCAGCCAGCTTGTCCTCGTCCACCAGCGCGCGTGCCGCGGTCGGGTCGCTCTGGGGCTGCGCGGCAATGAGCTGCTTAATCTCGTCGGAAGCGAACACGTTCTCCAGAACCTTGCCCAACTCGCCGCTGTCCTGGTTCACAATCGCCACAGGAATCTGGCTGATTCCAAACTGGGTGGACCCGGAAAAGCGGCCGGTGAGCGCTCCCATGCCAATGGTGAGCGCGAAGGGCGCTAACAGCATAAAAACCAGACCAGCCGGATCGCGAAAGATGAGGCGCGAGTCTTTTAACGCGATGAAAAATAGTTTTCGCAGGTTCATGGCGCTAATCCCTCAGCGCGCGTCCGGTCAGGTGCAGAAAGACTGCTTCCAGGTTCGGTTCGCGCATATCTATGGAATGTATTTTGATTCCCAACTCATTGGACCGGGAAACCACCGGCGCGAGCAGCTCTTCCGCCGAAGGCGTCACCAGCGAGACAGTATGGTCGCTGGGGTTGGCTTGTAAAACACCGGGGAGCGCTTTCAGGGCCTGCGCCAGATGTTCAGGGTCCTCATTTTCACCCAGGTGCAGGATAAGGGTGTCCATCTCTCCTACCTGAGCTGTCAGTTCAGATTGGGTTCCCAGGGCAATCAATTTGCCGTGGTCGATAATCCCGACCCGGTCCGAGAGTTCCTGCGCTTCTTCCATGTAGTGCGTGGTGTAGAGGATGGTCATACCATCTTTGTTCAAAGCTTTTACCGAATCCAGGATAGCCCGGCGGGACTGTGGGTCAATCCCGACGGTGGGCTCATCCATGAACAGTAAGCGCGGTTTATGCAGCAGCCCGACGGCGATGTTCACCCGGCGCTTCATCCCGCCGCTGTAGGTCTTGATCCGCTCTTTGGCGCGGTCTGCCAGCCCGATTTGTTCCAGCAGCTCCTGCACGCGGGTTTTCAGCTCTCTGCCAGAGAGGCCGTACATCTCGCCCCAAAAATTCAGGTTCTCAAGGGCGGTCATGTCGTCATACAGGGCAATTTCCTGCGGAACGACGCCGATAAGCCGCTTCACGTCCATCGGATTTTTGGCAACCGAATAACCGAAAATTTCCGCGTCGCCGGCTGTAGGCGAAAATAGCGTCGACAGGATGGAAATCGTTGTGGTTTTGCCGGCTCCGTTAGGGCCGAGCAGGCTGAATATTTCACCTTCCTGAACTTCAAACGAAACATCATCCACGGCGAGTTTGGCGCCATATTTTTTTACCAGATTGATGACTTTGAGTACAGTTTCCATCGACATTAATCTCCTGAGCTAGAAGGGTAATCTTGTATATGAAATTGAAACCTGTTGTAGTGGACGTGCCCGATATATATAATTTATTCTATCAAAGAAATCCAGAGTGTAATTGACCAATTTTTGGTGTCTCAGGCGGCAAATCGCTCTTATACCCGGGGCGCCATCCAGCACAAGGATTGCCCCCGCGCAGGCACTTCGCTGCTTAATTTCCCCGAAGTTAGCAGGCAGCTGGCATTTGGGTGATCAGCCGCCAACCCACAAAACCGACCGACGCGAACAGCGCCGCACCGGCTTAACTTGAACAGGACGCGCCTGTTTTTTGCTGATCAGGGTTTGGGTTCCTGCTCCAACAGGCTGTAGAAAGGATAAATCCCCTGGCTTGCCAAACCTTCGATAACGTCGGGGCTGAGCATCTCGGCGGCATGGTAATGCAGACCGAAGCGGCGTTGAATTTCCGCGATAGACCCGGCTTTATCTGCCGCCCGCACGATTTCCTCGCATTTGGCTTCATTATAAGTAGTGCGCAGCGCGGCCCGGAATTCCTCCAACAGCGCGCGGCGTTTATGCGGATCGCTGGGCAAGGAGAAACGCATGCCAGCGTATTTACGGTCGTAGGCTTCGGAAATCTTCTCAAGGCTGAGCGCGGGGTACGCGCCGCGGAACACCACCATGTCCTGGTCCAGCTTCTTACGGGGCACTGCCATGGTCTTTGGGTATCCCAGACTGAGCAGCAATACCGGCGCGGTCAGCATTGGCAGGTTATACAGTTCGGCGATGGCGGGTATACACTCCAGGATGGTGCCGACGTAACAGCTGCCGATTCCATATAACCAGGCCGCGGTTTCGATGCTTTGCGCGGCACAAGTCACGTCGTCCATGGCAATCGTGAAATGGCGGAAGCTTTTATTGCAGCTGAACGGCGCGTTGTTCTTGCGGCTGTACATTGCCAGCTTGTGCCAATCCAGCAAGAAAATCAGGTTCACCGGAGCCTGCCCGATAAAACTCTGCCCGCCGCAGAGCTGCGCCAGGTGCTGATTTTTCAGGCGGTTTTTCTCAACAAGGATGGAATAGGGCTGCAGATTCCCACCGGTGGCGCTGTTGACCCCCGCGGCGAGCACTTCATACAGGATTTCCTCCGGAATCGGTTCATCTTTATAATTTCGCACGGATTGGCGCGCTTGCATCAATCCAACAGCCCAGTCCGCTTTATCTAAATCCCGTTGCATCCAAACACCTCTCTGCTTTCACACCTCTATTTTAATGGATAAAAGCAGAAATATGGGCTGTAAAAATCATTTACAGCCCTATAATCTTCACCAATCCATGTCCGTTGGGCGGCAAAACCGCTCAACCCGGGAGCCAGGAGGCTCACACTTCATCATTCCGTGAGTATTTCTCGTCCAATTTGGCAAGCAGGAAAGACACCAGCCCGCCAGCGAGGAAGAGCAGCGCGCACATCGCGATCATGCCCAAGCCGCTCACACCAGAGGGGATGATAGCCAGCGTGGATCCGATTACGATGCCCAGGATAATATGGTACATCAGCGCGTAATATTTTTTAAAGAGCCAGGCCACCAGCCTGGCAAACAGCAGCACGCAAGCCGCGCCGCCCAGCACCAATGGAATGATGACGCCAAAGTCCAGCCGGCTGATGCCGCTGGCCATGGGTTCATACAATCCGAGATAGATTAAGAAGTTCGATGGGCTCATACCCGGAACCACCACACCCAAGCCAATCATCGCGCCGCTCAACAGCCAACTGCCGAGGTTCTGTGTCATGTGCACGCTGCGAATCGTTTGCAGCCAGCGCATCAGGAAGAGCGTGCCCAAAGCTATAAGCCCCAGCAAAACCCAATGCCAGCTTTTCCGTCCTTCTTTGCCCGAGGTTTTCAGCAGCGAGGGGAAAGTCCCGGCGATGAAACCGATGAACAGCCAGGTAAACTGCGCCGGATAATGCCCGAAGGCCCAATCCACCACAACCGAAAAAGCGAGCACGCCGAGAATCCCCCCGATTCCAACGGGTATAAAGTAGAGCAGATTTTTCAGGAATTTCTCGCGCAAGTTCCCCAGCCAGCGCATCAGAGGTTCATAGATACCAAAAACAACCGCCAGCACACCGCCCGAAAGGCCCGGGGTGATAAATCCGATCCCGACCAAAATGCCTTTCAGCAGCCGCAGAATCCAATCCGCGAGCGTTGTTTTAGGTCGGGCTATTGTTTCGTTTGTCATAAATTACTCCTGTATATTAAGACTTAAGCCCCCCAATTATAGCTCCAAGCTGCCGAACGGTGTTCGGGTGTCCGGGCGTCTGTCTGATATCTGCCAACGTAAGCGCTCTTATTGAGGAACACCAACGCGGCAATCCCATGCCATCGGCGTTTTACAGCCGGAAGATGCAACTTCCCGGGTTCTGTTCCGTCCTGGCGGTAATTAATGGAAAATTTCAGACGAGCAGCAGACCTAACACCCAGACAATGAACACGCCCAGAATGATAAGCGCGAAGCGCCCGGCGGCGCGTTTTCCTTGCGGGTCCTGCCAGGTGTAACGCCGCGAAAGCAAAAGGAACAGAATGTTAATCAGATACACGAGCGGGATAACGGCACTTACCAAAATAAAAATGAGCGGGTCAGCCATCTCATTTTTTGCCAGGACGGCGTAACCTATCATGGCAATCACCCAGATGATGCCGCCCAGGTAGCCCGGCGCGCTCCTGATTCCCCGCGCTGCCCGCAGGCGTGCGGTGAACATTCCCAGCAGCAATATCATCGCCAGGCAGCCCGCCAATAACCAAAACGCGCTCAAAGCTGATCTCAAGACACGAACCTCCAGTAGTTCAGGTTCATTATATCAAAGCGCGCCCAGGAGAACCGCTCTGGCGGAAGCTTATATGCGTCCCGGAAATCAAAAAAGCTTTGTGCTACACTCGTTACCATAAAAATATCAATCTACCAAGGTTAGTTCACGAAGAGGTTTTCTATGAACCAATTACCCGACAAGAAATGGGTGTGCAATGTGTGCGGCTTCTCCTCCACCGGCGCGGAACCGCCGGAAAGCTGCCCGCAGTGCGGCACCGATCGCGACCATTTTGAAGAAGCCCACCCGGGCGCGAAGCGTTACCTGATAATCGGGGCGGGGGTTGCTGGCGTCAGCGCGGCGGAAGCAATCCGCCAGTCAGACCCGGATGGCAGCCTGGTCTTACTCTCCGAAGAACCGGAGCCGCCGTACTTCCGCATGAACCTGACCCGCTACCTGGCTGGAGAATTGGACAGCAGCAAGCTCGACTTGCATCCCCGCACCTGGTTCCTGGATAAGCGCATCGAACTGCGCCTGAACAGCAAGGCAGTCGAGATTGACCCGCGCGAACGGCGCGTGGCTCTCTCGGATGGGCGCGTTTTTCCATACGACACCCTGATCCTGACCAACGGCGCGTCTCCTTTCGTGCCGCCTTTCCCCGGTGCGGACTTGCCGGGTGTGCAAACCCTGCGCACCCTGCGGGACGCCAACCAAATCCTGGAGGTCTGCAGCAAACCGGTAGACGTGGTTTGTATCGGCGGCGGGCTGCTCGGCCTGGAGACCGCCGGAGCGATTTCAAAACGCGGCGCGCGGGTGAGCGTGGTGGAAAGCCTGCCCTGGCTGCTTCCGCGCCAATTGGATCAGGCTGCCAGCGCAATCTTACAGCAAAAGATTGAAGCGATGGGCATCAAAGTGTACACCGCCGCCAAGACTCAGGCTCTGGTCGGTTCAGACCATGTCACAGGCGTGCAGTTGGAGGGCGGGCCCTTGCTGCCGGCAGACCTGGTCATCATCAGCGCGGGCGTGAGCGCCAACCTGGACCTCGCCCGCAAAGCCGGGCTGTCTGTCAATCGCGGTATCCTGGTTGATGATTCTATGCGCAGCTCCGACCCACACATCTTTGCCGCTGGCGACGTTTGTGAACATCAGGGGCGCATGTATGGTTTGTGGCTGCCTGCCAAAGCGCAAGGCGGCGTCGCGGGGCTTGCCGCGGCAGGCATGCCGGGTATTTTCGCGGGAGACCCGCCCTCCGCGCGCCTGAAAGTGCTGGGGATTGACCTGTTCAGCATTGGTCAGTTCACCCCAAGCGAAAGCGGGGATGTGCTGCTGGTGGATAAAACCGAGAGTGCCTATGCCAGCTTTTTGTTCCGTTCCGGGGTTTTAGTCGGCTCCATCCTGTTGGGGGATGCCTCTTTGGCTGCGCCTGTGAAGAGCGCGGCAGACGCCCATCAGGATTTCAGCGCAGAGTTGGCGCGGGGCATCAGCGCGGCCGCGTTTAAGGAGTTATTGAAAGCCTGAATACCCACTGACAAAAAAGCCAGAGGATAACACACCTCTGCTTTTTTTATAAACGCTCAGAAGCTCCGCAGGACAATCCCAGGGTGTGTAAGCCGGACTTCCAGAGCGCCTTCCGGAAGGTGATACAAACGGGAGAGCTTCTCCGCCGTCAGCACCTGCGCGGGCGCGCCAACCGCCACCGAGCCGCTGCCATCCACCAGGACAGTTTCATCGCTGAGCGTCAGAGCGATTTCCGGGTCGTGCGTGGTCATCAAAATGGTGGTGCCGCCATTTCGTAAATCAGAAAGCGTCTGCATCAGGCGGTACTTATTACCCAGGTCCAGATGCGCGCTGGGTTCATCCAGCAGGAGCACGCGCGGTTCCTGCGCCAAAGCGCGCGCGATGAGCACCAACTGCCCTTCGCCGCCGCTCAGCTGGTCCACATACGCGTCGGCCAGGTTCGGGATACCTGCCCTGGCGAGCGCCTGCCGGGCTGCCAAAAGGTCAGCTTTTCCTGGCGAGCCAAACAGCGCCAGATGCGGAGCCCGACCGAATAACACGTATTCCAAAACCGTATAGGAGTAGGGCTGGCGTTCAGTTTGCGGAACCAAAGCAATGCGCTGACCCAGCTCCGCCCGTGAATATTCCTCCAGCGGTTTGTTTTCCAGGAAAACCTGCCCGGAGGAAGGCTGGAGCCAACCCAAAGCCATATAAAGCAGGGTCGTTTTCCCGATGCCATTCGGCCCTAACACAACCGTCAGAGCGCCGCGCCTCAGCTGAAAGTTCAGACCGGTAAAAATCTGCCGGGAGCGGGTGTACCCAAACGCAACCTGCTCAAAGCTGACCAGGGCGCCGCTCATCCCCGCGCCCCTTTGACCGAACCGCGCACCATCAGAATCATAAAAGTGGCCGCCCCAAGCAGAGAGGCTAATATTCCCAGTGGGATTTCGCCGGCTGTCAAAACGCGCGCCAAATCGTCGCAAATCAGGGCGAACCCGCTGCCCAGCAGGATTGCCACCGGTAGGTTCCAGCGCGTATCCGACCCGACCAGCCGGCGGGCGATGTGCGGGGTAATCAAACCAATCCAGCCAACCATCCCCGCTACAGAAATCATCGCGGAGGTTGCGAGGACCGCCGCGATCATCATAATCAACCTTTCTCGCCTCGGCGCCGCGCCGAGTGAAAAAGCAGTCGTCTCATCCAATGCCAACAGGTTCAGGCGCCACCGAAATGAAAAAATCACACCTAAGCCCAACAGGCAGGCGGGCAAGACCGCCAGAAATTTGCCCCAGGTGACGCTGGCAAGGCTGCCCAACATCCAAAAGGTAATCTCTGGCAGCTGCCGCAGCGGGTCTGCCAGGTATTTGACAATCCCAAGCCCAGCCGAAAACAGCGCCGAAACCACAATGCCTGCCAGAACCAGGCGCAGCAGCCAACTCCCCACGCGGATGCGCCGTGCCAGCAGATAGGAGAAACCCAAACCCGCGAACGCGAAAAGCGCCGCCATCCCCTGCACCGCCACCGCGGAGGCCGAAAAGAACACAATAGCCAGCGCCGCGCCAAATGCCGCTCCCTGAGAAACGCCCAAAAAACCAGGCTCCACCAGCGGGTTCGCAAAAATCATCTGAAAGACAGTCCCTGAAGCTGCCAGGACCATGCCCAAGAGCAGCGCGGTCAGCAGCCGCGGCAGGCGCACATGAATCACCAGACGCTGAGCAAGCAGATTATCCCGCAGCTGATTGAGCCCCAAGAAGCCGGCCTGGGGATAGCGCCCCAAAAACACGGACAAGACCAGCAGCAGGAGGAGCGCGGCGGCAAGCACCGCCCACATCCCATTATTTTGGGCGCGTTCCGGTTGGGCTTTCAGAAGGGAAGCGTCGTCGTTCAATGAATATCGCCTTGAGTGATGGGCAGAAGGTGCGCGTCATAGTTTGCCGCGTCCAGCCCATAAGCGGACTGATAGAAATCGCGCGCTTTCTGGAGCATATCCACCTGTCCGAACTGCCCGGGGTACAGACGGCTCGCCAGCCACTCCAGCCCAAGCAGCCAGCGCGTGTCGGGTTGGTCCCAACTGTAGATATCCTTGGGGAAGCCGTACAGGCTGCCGTTTTTCACGGCGCGCAGCAGCTGCCACTGCGGGTCTTCTTTCAAGCTCGCGGTGACCTTGCCCGGGTCCTGATTATAAGACACCACCAGGATAAGGTCCGGATCCCACGCCGCGATTTGTTCGATGGTCACCTGCGCCCAACCTTTGCCCGGGTTGGCCTCCTTCCAGACCGGGCTGCCGCCAGCCAATTCCACCATTTCGGTTTGCATCCAGCCAGCGGGCGGCACTCCAAAAGCCACCGCGCCGTCTGTGTCGGAGTACTGCAGCACGAGCACGCTGGGCTTGGCGGCTTCGGCAGGTACTTTTTGGTTGATTTCGTCAACCGCGCCCTGGTAAAGCTGATTAAGTTCCCGCGCGCGGGCTTCATTGCCAAAAATCTGACCGAGCACGTTCAGGTCGCGCGCGTATTGATCGGGTGTTTCAAAATCCAGATAAACTACGGGGATTTTCAGCGCTTCAATCGGCGCGCCGTATTTCTCAGCCTGGGAGCTCTTGAGCAGCACCAGGTCGGGCTCGGCGGTCACAAATTGTTCCACGCCGGCGTCCCGCTTCAGGAAGGCTTTCTGCGGATACTTCGGGTCGAGCAGTTGGATAAAGTTCACGTCGCCCTGAACCGCGTCCTCAAACGCGACGACGCGTTCTTTGGCCTCCGGGAACATATACAGCGCGTCCAGGATCATCAGCGAAGCTTTGCCCGCCACCGCGATGCGCTGGGGAAGCTTTTGCAAGGTCACTTGGCGGCCCAGCGCGTCCGTCAGGATAATGGGTTCGTCGGTCTGAGGCGTTTGGATGCGGGCAGCTTGAGCGCAAGCCGACAAGAACAGGGTACAGATAAGAAGTATGCTTGCGAAACGTTTCACTTTTGGTTCCTCGCGATGTGCTGATTTTGACTTTCAACTAAATAATCCAGGATGCTTTGGATTTGCATTTGTCTGAAGCGGCGCACTTGCTCTTCAAAAACTGAGCCCGTGAGATTAAGTTCATTTTGGGCTTTCAACCAAGCCCGCGCCGCGTCGATTTGATTTGCGTAAAGAGCCCCGCGCTCCTCCGGGCTCAGCTCTGACGAGAAAAAAAGCTTCGCGAACCACTCCTGCCGGAATTCGCGCGGGGAAGAAACCGGCGAAGCCAGCCAGCGCGAGAAAGCGGCTTCGCCCTGTGGGGTGAGCGCGAAAACTTTGCGGGCGGGCGCGTTTTCCCCGCTCTCCAGCCGCGCGGAAACCAAGCCGCTCTGCTCGAGCTTGTTCAGAGCGGCATACAGCCTGCCCGGTTTCACCTTCCAGATGATGCCCAGGTTTTTATCCCAGTTTTGCAGAATATCGTAGCCGTACTGAGGTCTTTGCCTGAGCAAACCCAGCAGGGTGTATTCGAGATGAAGCGGTAAGGCGGCTCTGGGTGACATTGCGTATCCTTGCTATTCATTGTATGAATAGCAGGATTCTATCATCCTTTTTCGGTTAGAGGGGGCTATGCAGACAAATTGGGGCGATTTACAATGCGAATCGCGCGGTTTCAGGCTGCCGGCAGGGAAAGAGGGCTTCGGGAATTGAAACGCCTATTATTCACATTTGCCATTTGATACAATAGCTGTAAAGGAAAAGGAGGAAGAAATGAAGCGAGCAGCCATTTTCGTTTTGTGTTTATGCGTTTCAATCGCATTAGCGGGTTGTGGCAGTAGTGTTGGTAAAAATACTACTCGTGAAAGTTGCAATTTGGAGACCTATAAAAAGTATGCTCAACCCTTAATGCATGAATTTAGCGACATTGTCAAGAAAGTTGCAATCAGAGAGGAAGCGAGCAGGAGAGAAACTAAAAGTAGCCTTGAAGCTTTGCTTGTAAGGATCAACCAGGTAAAGTGTCGAGAGGAATTCCCGCTCAAACAGGAAACCCTTGTTTATTCTGTCAAGCATATGATCGATGCGATGGACTACGGAAATATGGGGAATTATGAGGAGATGTACTTCTCAATAAATAAATCCCTCTTGAATGTTGAGAGTTTCCAAGATTGGACAATTGACGTTGATTAATCATTCTCCTTTTCGCTCATCAATCGAATTGTCATTCCCGGATGGTCATTTGCGCCTTTTTTACGATTGCGAATAAATTAATTATGGTCGTTTTATTTCGGGTGGACAAATGTACGGGGGTTTGCTATAATCTTGTCACTTCGGGCGCGTAGCTCAGTTGGTTAGAGCGCACGGTTCACATCCGTGAGGTTCGGAGGTTCGAGCCCTCTCGCGCCCACTTTTCTTTTTAAATCCCAAAAGCTGCTTTTCCCATCCGTGCACCCCGGGAGGGTGTTATAAAGGTTCGGAGGTTCGAGCCCTCTCGCGCCCACTTTTCTTTTTAAATCCCAAAAGCTGCTCTTCCCATCCGTGCACCCGGGGAGGGTGTTATAAAGGTTCGGAGGTTCGAGCCCTCTCGCGCCCATGTTATCTGCTTTGGCTGGCCTCCAGACCGGCAGTTTTATTTTCCCACCCGTGCACCCCGGGAGGGTGTTATAAAGGTTCGGAGGTTCGAGCCCTGCTGCGCACTGCCTGCGGCTTGTCGCGCCCACTTTTCTTTTTAAATCCCAAAAGCTGCTTATCCCATCCGTGCACCCCGGGAGGGTGTTATAAAGGTTCGGGAGGTCGGGCCCTGCTGCGCACTGCCTGCGGCTTGTCGCGCCCACTTTTCTTTTTAAATCCCAAAAGCTGCTTATCCCATCCGTGCACCCGGGGAGGGTGTCATAAAGGTTCGGAGGTAAGTCCCCTTCAGGGGATCGAGCCCTGCTGCGCACTGCCTGCGGCTTGTCGCGCCCATATTACTTGCTTCTGCTGGTCTCCTGACCAGCAGTTTTATTTTCCCACCCGCCCCCCACGGCTCTCCCATCCACAGCCTAGATCGCCTGCCTGAACCTGGATTATAATTAGCCTCCACTGACCATACTGAGGAAAACGCTATGCCACCTATCTCTCTGACCGGCATCAAACCTACCGGCAACCCACACATCGGCAATTATTTCGGAATGTACAAATCCGCGCTTGCCCTCACCGAAAAATACCTGGGCATGTATTTCGTCGCGGACCTGCACGCTCTGACGACCACGCCCGACCGCAGGGAGCTCCAGGAGCTGATTTACGAGGTCGCCGCCAGCTGGATTGCCCTGGGTTTGGACTTGAATAAATCCATTTTCTTCCGCCAATCCGACATCCCTGAAATCCCCGAATGCACCTGGCTGCTGAGCTGCGTCACACCCAAAGGGCTGTTGAACCGCGCGCATGCCTACAAAGCCGCGCTGGATAAGAACCTGGAAGCCGGGCGAGACCCCGATGACGGCGTGAACGCCGGCCTCTACAACTACCCCGTGCTAATGGCCGCCGACATTCTGCTTTACGATTCCGACGTCGTGCCGGTCGGATTGGACCAAAAGCAGCACATCGAAATCACGCGCGACATCGCCGAAAATTTCAACCGCGTTTATGGCAAAACATTGAAATTGCCTGAGGGTCTCATCCCTGAGGATGTGCAGTCCGTGCCTGGCATTGACGGGCGCAAGATGAGCAAGAGCTACAATAACACCCTGCCCATATTTGCCCCCGAAAAAGAGCTGCGCAAACAGATTATGCGCATCGTCACCGACAGCACCCCGCCCGCGCAGCCCAAAAACCCGGATACCTGCAACCTGTACCAAATCTACCGCCTCTTTGCCTCTCCGGGGCGGCTGGCGGAAGTGCGCGGGCTCTATTTGCACGGCGGCCTGGCGTACGGAGCGTTGAAATCCGAACTGGCGGACTTGCTGCTGGCATACTTCGCCGAGGCGCGCTTCAAATACACCGCTCTCATCGCCGACCGGGCCCATCTGGACCAGGTGTTGGCAGAAGGCGCGCAAAAAGCGCGCGCCATCGCCGCGCCTGTCCTCAAGCGCATGCGCAAAGCCGTCGGAATTGACGCGTAAGGTGGGGAATAATCCGGGAAACTTTCACTCTGCCCGAGGCGGCGAAAACCCAGCCAGGCTTGATATTTTAATCAAAGCGCAGAGTTTACTAAACCCAAACACTGCCTCAAGGAATATTAATCATGGATCACAATCAACGCGCAAAACAAACTAACCTTTCGGTCGGGCTTGGCCTTGGCGCGAATGTGGTTCTGGCCCTGGTCAAATCCATCGTGGGCATCCTCGGCAGTTCCCCGGCGCTTTTGGCGGACGGTATCAACTCCACCTCCGATGTGGTGTACTACCTGGTAGTCTCTGTCTTTGTGCGCGCCGCCAACAAACCGGCGGATGACGAACACCCGTTCGGGCACACCCAATACGAAAGCGTTGGCGCGCTGGTGGTTGGCGCTTTCGTGATTACCACCGCGCTGACCCTCTTTTGGAACGCCATCGACACGCTCATCCTTTTACTGCAAGGAAAAAGTGATTTCAACGGGGGCAGTTTGCTCGCCCTTTATGTCGCGCTGGGCACTGTCATCGTCAAAATCGCGCTTTTCGTGATTACCTCCCGCATCGGCAAACGCACCAATAACGAGACCGTGGAAGCGCTGGCAGCCGACCACCGCAACGATATCCTGGCGGCTTCGGCTGCCGCGCTGGGCATCTTTATGGGCAGGTTGGGTTACCTTTGGATGGACCCTGCCGCTGGCGGGTTGGTCGCGTTCTTTATTCTGCGTACCGGCATCTTCATCGTGCGCGAATCGACTGCCGCCCTGATGGACACCGTGCCCGGCAAACCCCTGAACGACAAAGTCACCGCCCTTGTGCGCGCTGTTCCCGGCGTGCAGGAAGTGGACAGCATCCTGGCTCACCGCTTCGGGCAGTACTACATTATCAACCTGACTATCAGCGTCAGCGACCAGATAAGCGTGCACGACGGGGACCTGATTGCCAGCCAGGTGGAAAAGACCTTGTTGGAAAGCCTTCCGGATTTACGCAGCGTGCATGTGCATTACCACCCCCGCGCGCAGTTCCGTGCGGAGCTGTAGTATTCCGGCGGTTTCCTGAATTATCTGAGCGTCAGTCCTTTCGCGGGTCTGCGCGGCCAGCAGCTCCTCATCCCGGGCTCCGGCAAAGAGCTGGCTTCTTCCCTTATTACCCACACGAACGGCAGCGCTCCCGCTTGCCAACAGTGCCGGGCCGCGCGCTATTCCCAAACCCATGACAACCCGGCGCCAAACCGCCCGCACTGGGATATAATCCACCGCAAGGCCCCCCTACCCCAGCGCCTTGTCAGATAACCCGCACAGGAGAAAGTCTCATGATTGACAATTTCACATTCTACAACCCCACCCGCATCGTTTTTGGAACCGGCACCATCGCGAAAATTAACAAGCTCATCCCCCGCAATGCCAAGGTGATGGTCCTTTACGGCGGGGGCTCCATCAAGAAGAACGGCGTCTATGAGCAGGTAATGGCGGCGCTCAAGAAGCGCGAAACACTGGAATTTGGCGGGATTGAACCCAACCCCGATTACGACACGCTAATGCAAGCTGTGAAGAAAATTCAAAAGAAGGGCGCGGACTTCCTGCTGGCGGTCGGCGGCGGCTCGGTCATCGACGGCGTCAAGTTTGTCGCGGCGGCAGCCCTCTACCCCGGCAGTGACCCGTGGGACATTCTGGCGGGCGACGGCCTCTCCCAGGTCAAAGAAGCCCTGCCATTTGGCAGCGTGCTCACCCTCCCCGCCACCGGCAGCGAAATGAACAACGGCGCCGTTATTTCCCGCCGCAGCATCCAGGAAAAACTCTCTTTCAGCAGCGACCTGGTCTTCCCGCGCTTTTCTATTCTGGACCCCGAGACGACTTATTCCCTGCCCCAAAAGCAAATTCGCAACGGCCTGGTGGATGCCTTCGTGCACGTGACTGAGCAGTACCTCACCTACCCCGTCGGCGCCGTGGTGCAAGACCGGCAGGCGGAAGCTATTCTCATGGCGCTGATAGACCTGGCTCCCTCCGCGCTTCAAATCCCGCCCGACTATAACGCCCGCGCCAACTATATGTGGTCTGCCACCTGCGCGCTCAACCACACCCTCAACCGCGGCGTGCCCCAGGATTGGGCCACCCACGAAATCGGGCACGAACTGACCGCGCTCTACGGCCTGGACCACGCCGAAACGCTGGCGGCGGTTTTACCCTGGCTGCTGTGGTACAAACGCAAGCAAAAACAAGCCAAGCTCCTGCAGTACGGTTACCGCGTGTTTGGGCTTCGCACCCAAAAGTACGAAGACCGCGTCAACCAGACCATCGAAGCAACCGCGGCTTTCTTCCACAGCCTGGGCATGCCCACCACGCTGACCGCTTACGGCATAGACCCCGAAGAAGCCGCCCAAAAGGTGCAGGCGCGCGTAGAAAAGCACCAATGGGTATTTGGCGAACACAAAGATATCACCGGGAAAGACGCCGCCGCGATTCTGCGCCTGAGCCGTTAACCCCCCGCCGAACTAACTAAAAGAGCGCCTTCCGGCGCTCTTATCGGTTAACCCTCCGAAACAGGTTCCTGATCAGCGCCCACACCAGCTTGGCGCCCATCATCAGATAGAAAAACCAGTTGAACAGGAAACAGTACTCCCGGGCGAAGTGTTTGCGGTAGTACAGATAATAAGAGCGGTGCCATTCCAGGATGGAATTGGCTGGCTGTGCCTTACTGCCGCCCTCCCCGCCGTAGTGCACGATGCTGGCGATGGGCACGTACATCACCTTCCAGCCAGCTTTTCGGGCGCGCAGGCAGTAGTCGCTGTCTTCCTGGTAGGCAAAAAAACGCTCATCAAACGCCCCCACCTCTTGCCAGGCGGCGCGCCGGATGAACATGCACGAGCCTGAAACCGCCTTCACCTCCGCGACCTGGTCTTCGGGCAGCCAGCTTTGCAGGTAGCCGTTTAGCGCGCGGTTCCGGGGGAAGAGTTTTCCCAGCCGGAAGAAATAGCCAAACACCTCCGCGGGTCTTGCTTCCCCTCTTCGGCACTGCTTCTGAAAGCTCCCGTCCGCGTTTAAAACCTTCGGAATGGCGACCCCCACCTGCTTATTGCCGCGCATCCATTCCAGCATTGGCGAAAAAACGTCCTCAACCAACAGGATGTCGGGGTTGAGCAGCAAAAAGAACTCCCCGCGCGCCTCGGCCAGCATTTGGTTAACCGGTTTGGTGAAGCCCAGGTTGGCGCTGTTGCGAATAACCCGGACATACGGGAATTCTTCCGCCAGCATTTCCAGCGTGCCGTCATTCGAGGCATTATCCGCGACGATAATCTCATATACAAAAGACGGGGGACTTGTTCGTGGGGAGGGCGCCGCATCAGCTCCCGGTAGAGCGCCCAGAGAGGTCTGCGCGGCAATGGAGCGCAGGCAGCCGCGCAAATAAGCTTTGGCGTTCAGGGTGAGGATGCAGACCGATAAAGCCGGGGCCGCCCCATCCCAGGATGCCGCGTTCTCTGGTTTTCGCGCGTTCAGCTCGTCCATCAAAAAACCGCTCTTTCTGACATCACCTGATCATAAGTCAGAAATTCTGTTACTTATTATACAATTTATTTTCGCGATACAAGCGCCCGCGTTTTCTCGCCTCAGGTATCAGCCTGCCGCCCCAAGTCCCCGTCCATAAGCCAGATTTCCGCGCCCTGCTCCAACGCCGGCAAGCCTAAAATGCCGCCCTCCGACTTTGCCTGCCCGCCGCCCAAAAGCCCGCGGTAAGTTTCCTTTCCAAGAATGCCTGCCTGCGGGAGGGTCAGCTCCCGCGCCGGGATAGTCTCCTCCGAGCGATTGGCGTACACCAAAACGCGCTCCCCGCCCAGGACGCGCTGAAAAAGCAGGCTGCGCGCGTCTCCAAATAAAATCTGGAAAGCGCCTTCCGCCAGGGCGCGGCTGCTTTTGCGCAGGGCGATAAGCTTTTGGTAAAAGGCCAAAAGCTCCTGATCCCAAACGCTTTCTTCCCAGGGCATGCAGGCGCGGCTGCCAAAGCCTTCCTCGTCCCGCAGCCCGATTTCATCGCCGTAATACACGCACGGCACGCCTGGGAAGCAGAACTGCACCGCGGCCGCCAGCGTGCTCAGGCGTTTGTTCCCGCCCAGCTCGCTCAGGATGCGGGCGGTATCGTGGCTGTCTATCAGGTTAAGCTGCTGCAGGGCAATCGCCCAGGGCACCGCCGCCAGGTGTTCCTGCCAGGTGCGCAAAACCAGGTCGGTTGGCCAGCGTTCGCTCCCGCGCAGCATGCCTTCCCAGTGCACCGCGTCCTGCTGGTAGGGGCGCAGCCAATGCAAGAGCGGGTCGGTGAAGCCGGAGTAGTTCATCACCCCGTCCCAGCCGTCGCCCTGTAATTGTGAGGCAGCCTCAAAGAAGTTTTCTGCCACCAAATAGGCGTCCGGGTTGGTCTCTTTCACCGCGCGCCGGATTTCCGGCAGGATTTCGCGGTCCAATTGCTGTTTATCCTGGCGCCCAAGCATATTGCCCACATCCACGCGCCAACCGCTGGCGTTCCAGGGCGGGCGCAGCCAACGGCGCATGACGGCGTCCGCGCCGCGGTACATCAGTTCGCGCAGGCGCTGGCTGCTGTAATTTAATTTGGGCAGGGAGCCGAAACCCAGCCACGAGGCATAGTCTTCCGGGTTTTCCCCGAAGAAGAAAAATTCCCGCTCCGGGCTCTCCGGATTCGCTTTTGCCGTCTGGAACCAGGGGTGCCCGATACCGCAGTGATTGGGGACGATATCCAGAATATAGCGCATGCCGCGCCGCGCTAAAGCTTCGCTCAGGCTTTGCAGGGCGGAATCGCCCCCCAAAACCGGGTCCACGTGCTCGTAATCAGCCACGTCGTAGCGGTGGTTGGTGTAAGCCTTGAAAATCGGATTGAGATAGACCGCGTTCACGCCCAGGCGCTCCAGATAGCCCAGCTTTTCTTGGATGCCAGCCAGGTCGCCGCCGTAGAAGGGCAGCAAGCCGTGCTCATGCGGGGCGGGCTGGCCCCACGGGAGGGTATCTCGGCGCCAGTTGCGGTAGGGCAGGGCTTCATCCACCGGGTCGTTAGCCGGGTCGCCGTTGGCGAAGCGGTCCGGAAAGATTTGGTAAAACACCGAGCGTTCCAGCCAGGGGATAGCGGGGGTATCCGCCAGGAGTTTGAAATCGAACAGGGAAAACGGCACGCCCTGCCCGATGCCGGCCGCGTTCAGCCACCAGACCACTTCCCGCGTGCGGATGGCGAAGCGGTAGGGCACGCGCGGCTCGTTCACGCGCAGGTCCGCCTCCCAGACGCGCCAGCCGGCCTGGGGCTCGCCCGGGCGCATATCGGTGAACTGCTGTTCGCCGTTGGGGATGGTGCGCAGCACCACCTGTTCAATCGGCGCGTCCGCAGGCGTGAGCAGGCGTAAACGCACCAGCTCATTCAGGCGCGGGCGGGGATTGGAAAGGTAATCGGCTGTGCCAAAATGCAAGACTTGCGCCAGCCAGTCGGGTTGTTCAGGGGTCATGTTCATCTGGGTCCTCAAGGCGCTAATTTTACCAATGAATGGGGTTTCGGGTGGAAGCTTCTTTATTACCCAAACTTTTGCGGCGTTCGCAGGGATTTTGGCTTGTCACCCTGAGTCCGCGAAGAGTCTTCTTTTCTTTTTGTCAGAGAGCGCGCTATCAGCGTTCGTTTTCAAAGATCAGGGGCAGATTGCCACGCCGTTTTGCCTGACAGACCGGGCTGTTTTGCGCCAAATTCGATGGCAAAACGGCTCGCAATGACGAATCGGGCGTCATTGCGAGCTCCCGCTGTATGTAATCCACGAAACACATTTGTTACACGAAGGGGGCGCGGCAATCTGCCTGTACATTTTGAGCCCATTACCCTGAGCGTCCAAAGGGTCTATCTTATTCGTTTTGTCAGAGAGCGCGCTATCAGCGTTCGTTTTCAAAGATTAGGGGCAGATTGCCACGCCGTTTTGCCAGACAGACCGGGCTGGTTTGCGCCGAATTCGATGGCAAAACGGCTCGCAATGACGAATCGGGCGTCATTGCGAGCCCCC